>VAPM010145965.1_pt1 | contig 27751 bp, 19 predicted proteins | sample 3395091 | NCBI WGS metagenome assembly VAPM01 (sample SAMN08290445, study PRJNA428436) | hydrothermal vent metagenome | isolation source: Deep-sea hydrothermal vent chimney 3 | place: Pacific Ocean: Juan De Fuca Ridge
CTCCGGATCTGGGTTTTTATAAAATTCCATCATTTTACTTTCATTCACCAGCATAGAATTTGCAAACACATAGTTGGTAAATGATTCATAATCATTGTTTTGTGTCGCTATAAAATTCCCACACAATGATTTGCCTTCAGAGATTAAGTTTACTGCTTTGAACGCTTCGGGAACAAAATCCTCATTGATGTCTTCCATGATTGTTTTGACCATGGCTAAAAATATTTTTTTATCAATTTCCGCATTGTAACCTTTAAAAAAACTAAGAGATGAAGTTTGATAATCTGCGATGATTTGTCTCATAGTATCATCACTTTCAGATGTGTCATTTAGCGCTGCGATTAGCCCATAAAGCTTATAACCAGAATTGATAAATTCAATTCCAAATCCAGCATCTAAAATGTAATAATAGGGGAGGTTATATTTTTCTATGTCAGAATATGCCTCTGCTATTTCTGAAACAGGGTCGCCATATTTAGAAATTCTTGAATTTTTAGATTGAATCCAGTCACTAATTTTATTTTCAATAGCAACTTTTTTGTTATAAACGTCAAGATTTTTCAAGCCAATAGTTTGTCCGATAAAATATTTCCAATAGTTACTTAATCCAGCATATTTTGATGAATAACTTAGTTTTAAAGCCGGAATTGTATCCATGCTTTCCTTCATTATTTCTAGCCTTTTACCTCGTATTTTTACTCTGCTCGGATTGGTTTCTTCCATTGTCATTTTCACACCAAAGGATGTCATATAGCGATTAGTATTTCCTGGGTAACCCATTATAAATGCAAAATCCTTTTCTTGAACACCATCCAGAGAAATGGGCAAATGATATTTTGGCTTAAGGGGGATATTTTCCGGAGCATATCCAGCCGGTTTCCCATCAGGGGCGGTATAAACCCTGAATAGCGAGAAATCACCTGTTTGCCTTGGCCACATCCAGTTGTCGGTGCCACCTCCAAAATTTCCAATAGACTCAGGTGGTGTGCCAACTAGGCGAACATCATTATACGTTTCGTAAACAAATAAATAGTACTCATTCCCTTCATAAAAGGACTTAATCTTAACATCATATTCAGATGCCTCCGTAGCTTCAGTCTGAAGATTGCCAATATTTTTTTCAATTAATGAGCTTCTTTCCAGCTCAGTCATATTGTCTTTTACACCATTCAATACTTGTTTTGAAACATCTTCCATCCTTACTAAGAACTGAACAAAAAGACCTTCATTTGGGAGTTCATCTTCTTTGGTTTGCGCCCAAAAACCATTGGAGAGAAGATTGTTTTTCATAGAACTATGTTGCTGAATATAGTCGTATCCGCAATGATGGTTTGTAAGTAAGAGTCCTTCTTTAGAAATTATCTCTCCAGTGCAAAAACCACCGCCTAACAATACAATTGCATCTTTAATTGAAGAATGATTTACGTTATAAATTTCATCAGCGGTTAACTGAAGACCCATTTTTTCCATATCAACCTGTTTAAGTCGTTTGATATGCAAGGGCAGCCACATTCCCTCATCAGCAATAGAGCTGTAACCGACTCCAATGAGAAATAAAAATATATATACACGTTTCATGTTCTTCATAATTATGCAAAAATATTTATTCGAAATTTTTCTTCCTAGCTTCAATACTTTATTAAATTGAAATATTTTTTAATTGCTAAGCGGATGCAAAATTACTAAAACGCAGCATATAAATTGAAGTAAAGTGCGCGTTCACCCTCGATATTTACCGAATATTCCCATCTCATTACGAAATCGTAAAAGGATATGATATCAATTCCAATTCCACCTCCATAAATGTACTTGTCGGTAAATAAATTATTTTCATTATAATTCGGATAGTTTGCAATATATCCATGGTCAAAGTTCAAGTTGATGTATGCAGCAAACGGAATTTTATTAAACTGCTTTAATCCAATTACATTGCTTATATCTGTTTCAAAAGAGAATAATAATCTTTTTAGGCTATTTTTATTGAGCATAAAATGTTGCCCTTCAATTATATACCTTTCGTACCCTCTGAGAAAAGTGCGGCCAAATCCGACCCCTCCGTAATTGAAATAAGGTTGTACCGATGGTGTAGAGGTGTGCGCTGTGATACTTGAGCCGAAATAAAACTTTTTACCCAGATCAAAATACCTTGAGTATTTTGTGGTAGCACTAAAGATATTGACATCATTATATATACCTAGACCATATTTATTTGCAGTAAATTTAAAATATGCGCCTGATAAAGGATAAGATACGAAATCTCTGAAATCCCAGATAAAGGAATAAGATAGAGCAAAATAACTTTGGTGATTGTTGCCATTTAAAAAATAATTGGAATTTTGTTTGGTAACCGAATCAGAGATATTGGTTGATGAATAATGTAGTCCAAAACTATGGGAAGAGTAAAAATTAGGCCTAAAACCCAGAGAAACACCACCTCGCCATCGATTGCGCAATACTTCTTCAGAGTCTAAGAATTGCTGTCTATGACCTGCCGTAGCAACAGCAATATTTTTATTTGTGGCATAGCCACCATAAAAACTAAGGCCAAGTTTTTGTTTTTTGTCAATGTACGGAAATACATAAGAAAACTTGAAGAGCTTGGTGTATCCAAATTGCGCAGTTAAGTTTAGGATTTCTCTTCTTCCCCTAAAATTGAAATGGCGTAATTTAATTCCCCAATCAACCCTGGAAAGGTCGGCATTTTGATTTACCCACCACTCGGTAAAGTTTCTGTCTGCGAGTTCAAAAATAGGAACAGGAAAAAAATACCATCTTTCAGAAACGCGAATTATAATGTCGACTTTCTCTGGAGATAAATCAATAATATTTATATCAACACTAAGAAAGAGTTTGGTATTGATCAGTTTTCTTTTATCAGCTTGTATGGCCTCACCTAATGCTGATCTTGATATAGATTGCCCATCAAATATACTCAGCTCCCGCCTTATTATTTGTTCCTTGGTTTTTTTAAATCCAACTATAAAAACTTTATCAATTAGTACTGTATCACTTATTGATGAAATATGATCTGCATTTGAAAATACCCTTAAATGCGGTCCGGCAAGGTTATAGTTTGAAAGAAGAAATATAAATCCCAGTGCTATTAAAAAAGAGCGTATCAATTTATTGCGTTATGAAAATGGACAATTTATAACTTTCAAAATGAAAATTATTTGGAGACATTGAAATTACAAATCAATGTATTCTAATCAGGTTTTTTGGGTTGAAGCCGTTTTAAATTTAATAGAATCAATATTCCTGCTATAATCAACGGGATGCTTAAAATTTGCCCCATATTTAGGCTCATATTATCTTCGAAGTCAACTTGGTTTTCCTTAATATATTCATACAGAAATCTTAGCCCAAATAATATAACAAGGAATAATCCAAATAGAAGCCCTTCTGGTAGTTGGTCTTTTTTTCTATTCCATAGATAAAGTAACAATATAAATAGTAATAAAGATGAGAAAGACTCATAAAGCTGTGCAGGATGTCGTGCAATTGCCAGTGTTTTAATTGTTGCAAGTTGTCTGCCATTTGAGCTTTTACTGATTTCAAAGTTAATTTGATTTCCTGGGGGCTCGTATATATGCATGGTCACATATTTGTAATTGCTCAGAGCGTTTTTAATTTTTGTTTCTGTAATCTGTGAGGCAATTGTTTTTTTATTTATTGCCTTATTAAATTCAATCTCAATCTCAACAGGTACATAACCGTGTTCATCAATTTTACGGTCTGCGTCTTTTTTAAGGTTTACGCTTTCAATCTGTGACATGTATTCCAATTGGTCGATAACATCACTGGCAAATACAACGCCATAATTTGACCTGGTCGGCGTGCCTATAATTTCAGTGTTCAAAAAGTTTCCAAAGCGAATTAATGCCCCTGTAATAGCTACACCTATTACTATCCTGTCAAAAACCCAGAGAAAACTTTGACCCTTGATTTTTCGTTTTTTCCAGACAAATTTTCCTTTCAGGGGATTTATATCAACAAAATAATTGACATACAAAAATATAGCCAAGGTAATTCCTACCGCAGCACCATGACTTGCCAAGCCACCTTCCCAGGTTTTTAGAATACTTATTGGGTCCTGTAAATACCTCATTGGTTCATAAAAGAGCACATGACCAAGCCGTGCGCCGATAATTGTAAAAATTATCATCCACAATGTTAGAGAGTCAACACCTTTTTGCGGTTTCCCTTCAACTTTAAAAATGTGATACATTATTTGCTGACTAATAATAAATCCGGCTGCAAAAAGCAGGCCGTACCATCGTACTGGCAACCAATCTACATTAGGAAATATTTCTGGGTTTGGAGACCAGATTATATAATTCAGAAACTGCATATATCAAAAGTTATAATTTTGGTGAATATAGGAATAATGACTGTGAAAATATTCTAAATAATATCTAAATCGGCCAGTTCTTCAGTAAACCCAGAGGATAATATGGGGAATCTACACCAAGTTCGTGGATCAACATTAAAATCATCGAGATGAAAAGCCGGTGCTGTTCGCTCTCTTTTCCATTGATTTCTACTCCATAGCAGGTAGAATTTTCTTATATATTTTTTCAGCAATTTACTTTCAGTAATATCCCTTTCATTTAGAATACTAAATATTTCTACCGGAGATAATCTCTCTCTGATGGCAAGTTTTTCAATTTCTACAATCACATGATATGGCATTAAATCGTCCTCGTCAGTTTGTTTTTTATCTGGTGGTCTAAGTTCTGCTGTTGGGTTGAGATTGTTTACATATGATAAACTTGAATAATTCAATTCCATTTCAGCCCATTTCAGCCACTTAATAATAAAATGTTTATCAATTGCGGCAATGGGAGCAATACTACCACTGGTGTCACCATCCATTGTTGCATACCCAACATCACCTTCGCTTCGGTTGGAGGTGACCATCAACAAAGAATTCTTAATGTTGGCCAGCATCCAAATAATTGGTGACCGAGCCCTGGCCTGTATGTTTTGCATTGCTATATCATCCTTTTCCCATGAAAGGGGTCTTTTTAGTATTTTTTGAATTTTACCAGAATAGGATTGTACTTCCTCATCAATGTTCCAATGATCAAATTTTGCCCCGATTTCCAAGGCGAGTTTTGCAGCACTTTCAAGAGTTTTTGCGGTTGAATTTTTTGTCCCCTGATATGCACAATGTAAGATATTGTTAACGATGAGGTTTCGTGTTTCGCTTTCATTCAGGGATTCGCATTTTTCCATAAGGGCAGACAGATGAAGTTTTTCCAAACATAGCTCCATTCCTAATTCTGCAATACTTCTACGAACCATTTCAGCAATAAGAATGGCGCATGAAGAAGAATCAGCTCCACCTGAAAGTGATAATACAAAACCATTAGTATTGCTTTTTCGCATATAATCAAATAGTGCAAGAGATTCTGCTTGAACAAAAACATCAAATTTATTTTCCTTGGGAATTGAAGAAATATTTGATTTAGGGTAGGAGCTTTCAGGTTCAATTTCTATTGATATGAGGTTGATGTCCTCAAAAGACAATTTACTATTGTACTTCAATATCTTTCCATGTCCTGCGATAACAATTTCTCCATCATAAATCATTCTTCCAGCTTCATTGCCCAATAAATTTGTATAAATATAGTAGCATCGAAATTTTTCAGAACTATCAACAACAAGCCTTTCTCTGACATATGACTTTCCAAATGCAAAATGACTTGCACTGGGATTTAGGATTAATTGCACTTCTTTTTCAAGCAGACGACTGGCTGGTCTATCTGGCTGCCAAGCGTCTTCACAAATTTCAAATCCTACCTTAACTCCATGTAAGTCATAGGTTACGTCTCCAAATGGTACGTTTTTATCATTAAAATAAAAATTGATAACTTTTCCAGGGTTCCATGATTTAAACCATCGTGGTTCATAATGTACGCCATCGTTTGCAAGAAATTGCTTTGCAGATATACCCACTACCGACTCATCATTCAGTACAACCACACAATTATAAATGAAACCATTTGTGCGAATCGGAAGGCCAATTGTTACGGCAATTCCTTGAGTTAAAGGTACGATTTTTGAGATAAGTGATATGGCTTTTTTGGGGAGCCATTCACTAAGAAATAGATCTTCACATCCATAACCAGTGAGACATAATTCTGGGAGACACAAAATTTTGACTCCCTCTGATTTTGCCATTTTTATGGCATTTATAATATTGTTGAGATTATGATTCCAATGAATCGGAATTTGGTTTAACGTCGCACCAGCTATTTTGATTTTTGCCATGAAATTATTCTATTTCGAGAGGGCAAATATAATCAGACCTTTGTAATTCTTTTAAAAATTAAGGAACATTCCAAATTCAAGGGATTATTTTAAACTTATGATAATCAACATCTTTTTCATACAGTCTGGTGAGGTAAGAAAATGACTATTTGGTGAGTGAAAAATTATTCAATTTGTAGTTTGCTACAAGATTTTTGAGCGGCATCTTGCTCTGCTTTTTTCTTGCTAAAGCCATTTCCTTTGGCTATCTGTTCTCCTTCTATTTTTAGTTCAGCTAAAAACTCTCTATTATGACTTGATCCTTTTACTTCAGTAATTTCAAATTTCACATCTTTATTTTGACGATGCGCCCATTCAATTATTTTGCTTTTATAGTTAGGGTTTGTTTGAATTAAAATTTCTAAATCATACTGCTGTCGTAATATTTTTTTAACGATAAAGTTTTTTGTTTTTCGATATCCTTTGTCTAAATAGATAGCACCAATTAATGCTTCAAGTGTATCTCCGTGAATAGATTTGTAGGCCTGCCGACTTTTTTTGTTATTTGTGTATTCTACGATATCAGTAATTCCCATCTTTTTTGCTACCAAATTAAGGGCATCGCGATTTACAATACGGCTCCTTATTTCTGTCAAAAAACCCTCATTTTTCAAAGGATATTTTTTAAATAGGTATTCAGCTACTATCGAACCAAGAATTGCATCGCCAAGATATTCCAATCTTTCGTTGGACTCTCTTAAGCCAATATCATTTTGTTTAGCAATTGAACGATGTTGGGTGGCTAATTTATAAAGTTCAATATTACCAGGATTGATTCCGGAAATTGTTTTTATAGCTCTTGTTATATGTCTATTGTCCTTTGAGTAAAAAAACAAAGCATTAAAGATCTTCCTTATCAAAGGAATTTGATTTTAGTTGAACTTCTTAAAAATTACTGAAAAGTTATGTCCACCAAATCCAAAAGTATTGCTTAGTACGGCATTTACTTTTCGTTTTTGGGCTTTATTAAATGTGAAATTAAGCTTATTGTCCAATTGATCATCATCCGTAAAATGATTAATCGTTGGTGGGATAATTTGATTCTCTATTGCAAGTATTGAAGCTATAGATTCTACAGCACCTGCCGCACCGAGTAGATGGCCAGTCATAGATTTCGTAGAACTTATATTGAGTTTATAAGCATGATCCCCGAAAACATTTTTTACTGCTTTTATCTCGCCAACGTCTCCTAAAGGCGTGGACGTACCATGTACATTTATATAATCAATTTCTTCAGGTTTCATTTCTGCATCTTCCAAGGCATTTTTCATGACCAAGGTAGCACCAACTCCTTCAGGATGTGGTGCTGTGATATGATGAGCATCAGCGGATAATCCTCCTCCAACCAACTCTGCATAAATATGAGCTCCTCGATTTTGAGCGTGCTCTAGTTCTTCAAGAATTAAAGCTCCGCCTCCTTCTCCCAAGACAAAACCATCTCTATCTTTATCAAATGGACGGGAAGCTGTTTTAGGCGAGTCATTTCTTTCTGAGAGAGCTCTCATGGCATTAAATCCCCCTATGCCTGCTTCCACAACTGAAGCTTCTGAACCACCTGAAATCATGACATCTGCCTTACCTAGTCGAATGTAATTGAATGATTCGACAAGTGCATTTGTAGCAGAAGCACATGCAGAAACAGTTGCAAAATTTGGGCCTCTAAACCCATACTTAATACTGAGGTAGCCGGCACTTATATCTGCGATCATTTTAGGGATAAAAAATGGATTGAACCTTGGTGTTCCATCTCCTTCATTGAATCCCGTCACTTCCGATTGAAATGACATAATACCACCAATTCCAGATCCCCAAATTACACCAGATCTATCTCCATTTATTTTTTCTAAATTAAGTTTAGAATCATCAAATGCCTCTTGCGCTGCAACTAGAGCAAATATGGTGAATAAGTCCATTTTTCTGGCTTCTTTTCTATCCAGAAAATCAGTAGGGTTGAAATTTTTTACCTCACATGCAAATCTTGTTTTGAATTTCGAGGCATCAAAACGTGTAATAGGGGCTGCGCCACTAACACCGTTTACCAATCCGCTCCAGTAATCTTTTACGTTATTGCCAATCGGTGTTAGTGCTCCTAGCCCTGTTACTACTACTCTTTTTAAATTCATAAAAGAATTATTATTAAAAAAAGATGACTAGCTTTTTACGTTTTCTTCCAAGTAAGTTATTGCTTGACCAACTGTAGCAATATTTTCGGCTTGATCATCGGGAATAGATATATTAAACTTCTTTTCAAACTCCATGATCAACTCAACGGTGTCCAAAGAATCAGCTCCCAAATCATTTGTAAAACTTGCCTCTGGAGTAACTTCTGATTCTTCAACTCCTAGTTTGTCAATAATGATTCCTTTTACTTTTTGTGCTATTTCTGACATTTTATTCTGTAGATTTTGTTAAACTTAGTGCAAAGAAATACATTTCGCAATTCAATGTCAAACAATTTTATTAAAGTTAGATTTTTATGTGTTTAAATCATTTTAGAGCATATTTTAATGGATTTAAATTTACTTTTGTAAACACTATTTCAATAGTTTATGAATTTCGCTAAGCTCAATATATGCAAGGTTGAATTCTTTTATCTCATTTACTTTGAGCAAATAATGAATACTCAATAATGAAGAAAAGAAGATTAGAGGCTGAAATTAATTATGATTTTTCTTTGGTTGGGATTATTTCTCCACTAAAGGAATATAAATTTGCCTGGCTTTTAAATAAAGAATTTGATATTCAACTTGATAAAAATCAAGACATAGAGATTGATTTCTTGAAAAGTAAAAATTTAATAATCTCAAATTTTCTTTATAAGACTGAGCATAAATGTTTTAAATTATTAAGAAACAAGTCTGTTGACCTATACGAAAGTGACTCAGTTTTTCTCGTCCCTGAATTAAAACGTTTTGATTATTTTATAATAATCAATGGTTTTGAGGATTCAATTTCCGAACATGAATTTAAAAATATAATTGCTTCCATTTCCAGTGTTCAATACGTCCAGTTTTTTCCAGTAGATAACCTTAAATCAAAAGAAAACCTGATTTTTTAATTGTAATTAATTTTTTGAGGTAAAACCAAAACCACGCTCTCTTTTTCGATAATTACAGCTCCGGGTGGAGCTCCTTTGACTTTTCGGACATATTTTTTAGGAGTATATAATACTCTGGATAAAGAAGCTGTTTTATTTTTTGAGTAAAATGCTGCAAATGCTGCTGCCTTTTCAATTACTTTTTTTGGGATATTCTGATTTGTCTTTTTTTTAATGATCACGTGAGATCCGGCTACATCTTTTGCATGCAAAAAGAGATCGTTTTTTCGAGCATATCCAAATGTTAAGAGTTCATTTTTATTAGCATTTTTCCCAATTAGAATCTCATACGCCATGAAATTGACCTTATGAAAAGGTAATTCTTTTTTCGAAGGCTTTTTAGTGGTCTTTTTGCCTATTTGTTTTAAACTGGAAATTTGACTCAACTCCTCAATTTGTTTTTCCAGCTCTTCGACTTGTTTTCCCCTTAGGGAGATATTTTTCTTTATAGTATCTATTTCAATTTGCTGATTTTTGGCTTTCCGGTAATAATTCTCAGCGTTCATCTGCGGCGTTAGCAATGATTTTAGTTGAATTAGTATTGGTTCTCTTGAATAGAAATCTTCAAGATGTATTTCTGTAGAATATGGTTTGATATTATGTAAATTGGCCATTATCAAATCACCAATATTTTGATAATTTGTTTTAGAAACCAGTACTTTTAACCTACTAGATGATTTTGTAATGTACGATTCACTTTTTCTGATTTTTGCAGTTAAAGTTTTTTTTATTTCAGCCTTCCCTTTTTCCAAGCCAACAGTCGAAATATATTTTTTGTAAAAAATATTTAGTGCTTCGCTTGGTTGTATAAACCTCAAGTCATTATCATCAATTTTATATAATTTTAGTACAGGAATCCCATCGCTATTTATATGGATAAAGAATTCAGGATTTTGGAGATAGTTGAGTAATGATACAAAACATTGGTATTTGGCTTTCAAGTTTAATTGATCATAATTTATTTTTTCAAAATACAAATCAAATGTTTTTCCAAAAGTTGGCATTAGTTGACTAATATTTCCCTCAACACTATTAAATGAATCCTCATTGGTAATCAGAGATTTTGAAAGATCATTTAACATAATGCTGTAATCTTGTTTCAGCTTTTTGTTGAATACTTCAATTATTTTTCTTTCATGAAATAAAATGATGTTTGCTCTATTGCCATGCATCTTAAAAAGCAATTGAAAATTGTTGCCTAATTCGAAATAGAAACTTCTGTCTTGCTCAATCTGAACAACGTCACTTATCTGTTGACCAATTATTGATGGGAAAAGATTTACACTATTTCTTCTTGCGCGATTTGATTTTTGTGGAAATGAAAGACAGCAAAATGAAGGGTCTAAATGAACCAGAATGAATTTTTCTTCATTTTCATTATAGAGACATATTACCAGTTCATTTTTAGTCTGACTATAAATTTCGGCAAATTCGTAACCAACCAATTCATTTTTTAATTGACTTGAGAGTTGCTTTAAAAAGTAGTAGTTATTGTGCATCGCTCAAATGGAAATTGAAAGACAATCATATGCGAGAAATACGTTCTTTGGTAATTCTTTTGATACTTCCTCATGCAATCCTATGTTGTGACTCATATGGGTTAAAAAGGCTTTTTCGGGTTTCACAATTTCAATAACTTTTAGTGCCTCATCCAATGTGAAATGCGACCTGTGTTTATCCTTTTGAAGTGCGTTCAACACAAGGATTTTGGTGTCTTTTATTTTGTTTATCTCTTTTTCAGAAATATAATTAGCATCAGTGATGTAGGTAAAATCTTTAATTCTAAATCCTAGAATCGGAAGTTTGTTGTGCAATACCTTTATAGGAATGATTTCAATGCTTTCAATTTGGAATGGTTTATTGCTGATTTGTCGAATATCAAGCTGAGGGATACCGGGATAATTATTTTCAAATACATAGTGATATTCGCATTTTAGCTGATCAATTACCACTGCATTCCCATAAATGGGCATTGCTTTTTTTTGTTTGAAATTAAAGCTTCTTACATCATCTAATCCTGCAATATGATCTCTGTGCTGGTGCGTAAATAAAATGGCGTCCAGTTTTTGAATTTCTGCTCTTAATACTTGAAATCTAAAATCGGGTCCGGAGTCAATTATTATATTGAACCCTTCCATTTCTACCAATATGGACGTTCGCAGTCGTTGGTCTTTTGGATTTTTAGATTTGCAAACTTTGCAATTACATGCAATTACAGGGACACCTTGGGAAGTTCCAGTCCCTAAAAAAGTTACTTTACAACTCAATTCTCTATCCTGATTTCTTTGTACAAATTCAGGTTTTTAGGATTTAGTTTCGAGAAATTGAATTCTATAGATTTAATTATTTCTAAAAGGCAATTGATTTTCCCTTCCATTGAATAAAATTTATTTACAACCACAACTTTTGTGTCGTTAATAATGCAATATCCAGACTTGAAATGGCCTTTTTCATATCTTAAAATATAATCTGATTCGGAAAAGATATCTTCCAATTTGTTGAGGAAATGCCTTGAATATCTAACCTCCATTTAACTTGTTAAATCCTTTACCATTTCAACAAGCTGATCAAAATTCAATGGTTTTTGGAGATACTCATTTATCCCGGAATTATTAAAATCTTCTTTAGAATAATTTTGAGCATTTCCGGTAATAGCCATTATTGGAATTTTCGCCTTTATGGGGTCATTCAACTCCCTGATTTTTTGAGCGCATTCCATGCCATTCATTTTTGGCATATTGATATCCATAAGAATAATATCATAACTATTTTTTTCTAACATTTGGAGCACCTGAAGTCCATTTTTTGCAGAAAAAATTTCATAATTCTGAGCCTGAAGTATTCTTTTTGTAAGATTTTGAATAACTGAACTATCTTCGGCAATAAGTACTTTTTTTAATTCCATGATGTTATTATTTAGTCTTAATTATTAATAAATACTTTATATGGATGTGGTGGCATTTATAAAATTATATTAATTATTAGGCTGAATGATTCAATTTAAGAAAGCCGGATAATATTTTTTAAATTCTTCAAAGCGTTGTTTCAATTCTTTTAATTGATTGCCAAGGCCTTTATAAATCCTTTTTTCATTTTTAAGTTTATCCTCAATTTCAATGGTAATATTGGTCACTTTTTCTATTCCTAAAGTTGAGGCATTTCCTTTTAGCGTATGCAAATTAATCAAAATATTTTTGTAGTTGTCATCATTCAAAGAAAGAATACAACTATCGATTTGTTCAGTGGTTTCGTTTTCAAAATCAGCAAAAACATTCATCACCATATCTTCTCCACCATATTTTTTGAGTTGTTCAACAATTTCAAAATTAATGATGCATTCTTTTTCATTGACAGTAGTAAGTTTAACTTCTTTATCACTTTTTTCAATATGAAGAATTGATCGTATTTTATTTAACAATTCGCTGGCTTTAATTGGTTTCGAAATGTAGTCATCTAATCCAGACTTTATAAAGCGCTCCTTGTCTTCCTTCATCGAATAGGCTGTCATGGCTATAATTGGGCCAAGGTTCTTTATTCCCAGAGCCTTAATTTTTTTTGTGGCTGTCACACCGTCCATGTCGGGCATTTGGATGTCCATAAAAATCATATCGAAATTTCCCTTTTTTGCTTTTTTTATGGCATCCTGACCATTAACAGCAACACTGACTTGACACCCAGATTTTTTCATGATTTCACCAGCCACCTGGCGATTAACCATATTATCGTCAACAAGAAGAACTTTTGGAATTATATCATTGAAAAAATTACTTATGCGTACATCTTTTTTCATCAATTCATCTTCATCAATTACTTCTTCTAAAGTCTCTTCGGCCTCGAAAGTAAACCAAAAAGAGCTACCCAGCCCAAGGGCCGAAAACACACCTATATCTCCACCCATAAGCTTACACAGTTCTTTGGATATGGAAAGCCCCAAACCAGTTCCTCCAAATGTTTTTGTGGTTGAATCTTCTACTTGGCTAAAACTACTAAATAGCTTATTTACGTTGTCTTGCGAAATCCCGATACCACTGTCGCTAACGACAACTTTAATAATGTTTTTCTCCTCGTTTTTTACAATTGTTTTCAGGCTGATATTGATTGAGCCTCCACCATCAGTAAATTTTATTGCATTCGATGTCAAATTGGAAAGTACTTGTAATAGTCTTGTTTCATCCAGTAATATTTTCTCAGGAAGGTTTTTGTCCATGTGATAGTACAGGTTGATATCTTTGGCATTTGCTTGCTGCGAAAACAATGCATATAATTTTTCTAAAGTACCCTTCAGTTTTATTGGTATCTTCTTCAACTCAAATTTCCCCGCTTCAATTTTTGATAAATCCAGTATATCATTCAATATAATGAGCAAGGTCTCAGATGATTTTTTAATGGTTTGGATATATCTATGCTGCTCCTCATCCAGTGTTGTGTTATTCATCAAGTCAATTGTACCTATAACTCCGTTCATTGGTGTTCGTATTTCGTGACTCATATTAGCGAGGAAACTTTCTTTTACTTTCAGAGAACGTTCTGCTACTTCCTTAGCTTTTTGAAGTTCGATATTAGCTTTTTTAAGTTTAGTAATGTCTCTTGCTACACCTTCGACATATGCATACTCATTGTTTTTAAATAACACCCTAATGTTGCAAAGAATTTGTAGTTCTTTCCCAGATTTGGTTTTTAATGAAGCCTCAACGTTTCTCAAACTTTTTTTGCGTAACAAGGTTTTCACCAATTTCTTTGAGAGATCAACATTAGGATAAAAATTAACAATGTTATTCCCTATCACAAAATCTTCATCATAGCCCAGTAATTCTTTGACGGAAGGGCTCACAATAATAATTGTGCCTTTTCTGTCGCATCGAAAATAAATATCCTGAAAAGACTCAAAAATACTCCTGAATTTCTCTTCGCTTTCAAGTAGTGCCAAATCAGAAAATTTCTTTTCAGTAATATCATGTGCAATACCTGATACCTCCTGGATGGTTCCATCCTCTTGGTAAATTGGGTTTAAGTAAATATCCTTCCATATTTCCTGCGAGTTGTTTTTGCTTTTCAGGGAAGTTTCAAAATGCATGAAATTTCCTTCAAACACTTCCTGATATTTTTCTTTCCAGAATAGATCTTCTTGAGATAAAATCTTTATTTTTTTTCTCTTTTTACTTTTTACGATAGAATCAAGATGATAAAAATCTTTATTTGCCTTAAAGTAATTTTGGTTAAAGGAAGTGAAGCCATAATCCTTATCTACTGACCAAATCAGATGGCTGCTACTTTCAAAAATAGCCTTTAATCGTGCAGATTGCTCATAGATTTTATGCTCCTTTTGTTTCCGCTCTATGGCCAATGCAACCTGACCTGAGATGAAATCCAACAGTTCAAGGTCTTTGAAGGTATATGTATTTTTGATCGAATAACATTGCAAAGAAATAATTCCGATAACTCGATTTGAAATCTTTAATGGTACGCCAAGCCAAATTTTTGGAATCTCCCCTTTCATAGTGACTTTACCATGATACTCCAGGTTTATAATATCCTTTTCATATAGAAAGAGAGGTTTGTTGGAGCCCATGGCATACTCCGTAAGACCGTTGCTCAATGTGCGCTCTTTACTATCGGTACTATTTGAATGCTCATCAACAAAATAAGGAAAATTGAGTTTATTATTATTCTGATCTACTAAGGCTACGTAAAAATTTTTAGCATCTATGATGTTGCCCAATTCATGATGGATATTTTCAAACAACGACTCGATATTGGAGCTGTGAATCGCCATATTTGCAATTTTGTAATAGAGAGATTGAGCTTTTTCCGCTCTTTTTCTTTCAGTAATGTCGTGAAATATTCCCCTGAATTCAATAGGTTTACCATTTCTGAAAGAGCAATTTACTCCTCCTGTAAGGTATATTTTTTGGTCGTCCTTGGATATAAAAACGGTTTCAAATTTATCAACGTTTTTACCTTCAAGTATTAAATCAAGCGCAATGGATGTTTTGCTTTTATAATCAGGGTGAACAATATCGCTAAATTTAATTTTTTGTATTTCCCGATCACTATAGCCTAACTTTTCTTTCCAGATTTTATTTACAAACTGTAGCTGGCCATCAAGACTAAATATTTGTATCAGGTCATTCGCATTGTCAAATAGTTCTTTGAGTTGCTCACTGCTTCTTTTAAGCTCTTCGGCGATTTTTCGTTTTTCAGTTACATTTTCTCCAACCAAAGTGACTCCGGCAATAAGTCCTTTGGCATTATACAATACAACTGAGCTTAGTTTCAGAATAACATGTTTGCCTTTTTTATGAACGATGTGCCCTTCGAATGTATTGACATAACCACTATTATGAATGATACTGTGCAAAAAACTTTTGGCTTCTTTTTGTAGATTGGGAGGAAATAGACATTCATAAAAATATTTGCCAACAATTTCCTTTTTTTCTTTACCGGTAACATTACTCAGCATATCGTTGCAAAAAGTAATTTTCCCTTCTCTATCCAGAGAAAAAGCAATAAGATGAGATTTTTCTAAAGAGTCATGTAGTTTTCTTTCTGATTCCTGTAAAGCCTGCTGAAGATTGCGCTCATCTTCTTCAACCTTTTTATCAGTAATATCAATTGTTGCAGTAATATACCCAGAAAACTCACCTTCCGATTCATACAGCGGTATTCCGGCTTCATGAACCCACCGTATTTGATGGAATCTATTATTAATTCGATAGATTATGCCATATTTTTTTCGCTTGCTGAACGCAGCATCAATGGAGGTTTTCACAGCATCAATATCTTCTTTGAAAATACTGCTCCACCATCCATTATGTTTTTGTTCCTTGAGGCTTTTTCCTGTATAATTGATCCACTGGTTACTGAAATAGTAAAACTCATTCTTACTATTCGACATTTTGAATAGCACCGGAGCAGACTCAGCTAACTCACTAATTACTTCCTCGTTTTTTAAAATAGGTCGTTCTCTTTTAGATTCAATATCATTAATATCTATGATAGCTGCGGCAATACCATTAAATGCTCCACTTCGGTCAAATACTGGTATGCCCGATTCATAAACCATTGTAAAACTGTTATCAGATTTTTCCAGTTTGTAACTAACATTGTATTTTTCACGATTTTTTAGGGCGGAGGACATCACTTTTTTTACCCTGTCTCTATCTCCAATATCAATAGTTTTTAGCCAACCGTCTTTGAGTTGTTGGCTAAAAGAAGTAGCTGTAAACTCCAGGTATGCTGAGTTTAAATAATAAACTTTGCCATTTGAATCGTAGCACTTAAACATTAAGGCACCATCAACAATAAGATTATTAAAATTGACCGTTTCGTCAATCGTTATTTTTTTAGTTAAACTAGAAATTTCACTCTTTATTGGGCTTATGTTAAGATAATACTTATTCTTTTCGAACTTGAATATATTTATATCTGAGAGAAATAATTCATTTAACGAAACCCTGATTTGTAGGTTAATAAACACCTGGTGTCCTGTTTGCAGATCGTCAATAATAGATTGAAATACTATTATCGATTTATTGCCATCGGGTTGAAATTCTGGAAGTATAGCCTCGATGTTTTTTCCTACTAACTTTGAGCTAAATTCAAATAAATTATTTTTTGCCTCTTGTACCTCTGATATTATTCCTAACTCAACTTTTAGCACACACTTGGCTGGAATTTGATAAGGAGTTGTTTGCTGTATCAGCATGGTGGGCTCCAGAGAATCAACTAATATATTGCTATTATTTTCTTTTGGCATCTAACTTAATTCATAATATTTACTACATAAAATTAAACATTTTATAAGATTTTTGCTATTTCGAGAACCATTCGCCTTAATTTGTTCAATATTTCCAACTAAAAAATTATTTCAATATTTTGAAAAATGAGCGCTACTTGATTGTCCTTGCCGGACCTACGGCTGTGGGAAAGACAAGTTTGTCTATAAATATTGCCCGCAAACTGAAGTGCGATATTATTTCTGCAGATTCAAGACAATTTTTCAAAGAGCTCTCCATTGGCACGGCCAAGCCCACTTCGGCAGAAATGCTGGATGTACGCCATCATTTTGTCGATTTTATTTCAATCAACGAGGAATATAGTTCAGGAAAATTTGAAAGAGCTACATTAAACCTCCTTCCACAATTATTCAACAAAAGTCATTTTGCGATTATGACAGGTGGATCGGGATTATATATTCAAGCTGTTTGTCAGGGCATGAATGATATGCCCGATGTAGATATTCGGTTTCGTGACTCGCTTTACGCTGAACTCAAAACTCATGGACTTTCAGCACTTTTGGAAGAATTAAAAATTAAAGACCCTGAATATTATAACATTGTAGATCGGAGCAATCCGCAAAGAATTGTGAGGGCGTTAGAAATATGTCGCGGAACAGGAAATCCATATTCTTCGTTCCGAATGAATAATAGTGTGAGACGTGATTTTGAAATTATAAAGATCGGACTGAATAGAGATCGCAAAGAATTGTTTACCAGAATTGACCAGAGGGTTGAGGATATGATCAAAGCTGGTCTCTTTGAAGAATCAGAACAATTCTTTGACAAGAGAAGTTTAAACGCACTGAAGACCGTTGGGTATAAGGAGATATTTGGATATTTGGATAATAAATATGACAAAGCAGAAGCAATAAGATTACTCAAAAGAAACACGAGGAGATACGCCAAACGGCAATTGACTTGGTTTCAAAAAGATAATGAGTTTACCTGGTTTCACCCGGATAGTATTGAAGAAATATTATCCTTTATTCAAAAAAGGGTAGCGTCAGATATTTAATATAAGTGTCAGGTAAATTTGGGAGTGTAAGCATGCCTCTCTCTGATTGGTTTTTCATTTCCATTCTATATCTAATGAAGACATTATTCCTATTTAACGGCCAAACATTTTTTTCAGATTATTGTTTTAGCATTGGATTGTTACCTTGGCAAATACTCATTAAATTATCAATAACTTTTCTCTGTTTGGTTTCAATTTTGCCTTATACAAAGAAAATATCTTAGGAAAAATAGTGAACAATAACATAAACATTTATTAACTTTCTACTAAGTTAACGTACATAAAATTGATGCTTGAAGGATTATTCAAAAAAATATTTTTATGCAAATTGATTGGATCAAGGCTTAAGTTATTATGGAAGATATAAAGAAACTTGTTGAGATAATATCTAATAGGAAACAACGACAATATCCATTGCTCGAATTCAAATATATTAGTGAAAATCTAAGTAAAGAAAATATATTTTACAAACATATTAAGAGCGGAGATATTAAATCGGACGACGATGCTTCAAAGTTGATTTATAATACAAAAAGTGATGACGATCGGTACAGAATGTTAAAATCAAGGTTAAAACAAAAGCTACTTAACCACATGATTTTTCTTGATTTCACAGATAATAATCAAAAATCTATATTTCATTTTGAGCAGGAATGTATTCAACAATTGCATCAAGCCAAAATGCTAATTTTTACTGGAGAAAATAAAATCGCTGGAAGTTTGATATTAAAAGCACTTGCTACGACCAATAAATATGAATTAACAAAACATAAAATAAGTTGCTTTGAAGACCTGATAAAAATATATAGTGAAAATTGCCAGCCTCATTTATTTGGAGATATTTTAAATGATCTAAATAAAGCCAGAATATTATACAATAAGGAAGTAGAGTCAAGAGAACTTTACTATTTCATAAAAATGATGGTTGTGAAGTCCATCAATTCAAGGAAAAAGAATCTTAAAAAGGTTGAGGATATTATATATACGCTTGAAAAAAACTGGAAAGAAACTAATTCATTCAATATTTTTGAATATTTATTTAAGCTCACCCTTCTACATAAAGAATTGACAGGTGATTTTGAGGCGATTATTAATATTCTCAAAGAAGTAGAGAATGGAAAATTAAGAGGTAAAAAACTAAATATTTACAGGATTGATTATAATTATATAATACAATCCATGGCTTTTGCCTATTTCAAAAGTTGGAATTTTTCTGATGGTATAACTTTTATTGAAAGTAAAATTGATCATGTAGAGAAGTCATCTACAAATTGGTATAATCTTTCCGCAATATATTTCCTAACATCGATTTATTGCAAGAATTATGCTACCTCAAATGCAATCATTAATAATGTATTTGCGAATAAAACATTTGAAAAATTATCTGATAACCAAAAAGACAAATGGAAGTTATTCGATGCTTATCTGAAAATGATTAATTCTGAAAATTTTTACTTAATAAACTTTCAAGAGTTAAATTTTGCAGAGAAGGTTCCAGGTTTTAGTAAAAATAAAGAGGGCTTTAATTTTGCATTGATAATTTTGCAGTTTATATATTTTCTTGGGTATGGTCAGATTGACGAGCTGGTCGAAAGAAGAAATATATTGAAAGAGTATATGGCCAATCACTTCAAAGAAAATTTTAGCTATAGAACCAGGACTTTTTATAAGCTAATTAGCATCGTCGTAGAGAATGACTTGAATCGAAAGCTGATCATTCAAAAAAGTAAATATTTGATAAAAAAGCTATTAGAAAATAAAGTGATAAGCAATGTCTATGTTGAATACGAGATTGTACCTTACGAACAATTGTGGGATTATATATTAGGCTCAATAAAAGACTATGAAGATAGGAGTTTTAAATAGTTATGCATATTACTTTTCAGCCCAGTCTGGTTTTGGAAAATTTCTTATTCTCGAGTATCTTTTATAACTGTCAAATATTTCGGTATCCGGTCCGGCAACTCGAGGATCATTTGTGTTTTTCAACACCTGCATCAACTCACTCTTCAGCTCATCTTTAATGTTTCCATACTCAGAAATCTCAGCTAAATTATTTAAACAAAAGGGATCTGCTAGAACATCATACAGTTCTACTTCTGGTCTTTTACCATGGGCCAATTCGAAATACCTTTGAATCTCATTATCCTGATAATTTTCAATAATAAATGTTTTTGAAGGACAATCATCAATATCTGTGAAGGCAGCATCTTTTATGTATTTACCTTGATCATCCACTCCGTACATTGGCAGTAGAACGGCTGGACTTTCAGGATCAAATTTTTGAGGAGCCCCAGCAGGCCATCGCTCAGGTTTGATGTTCCAGATATAAATAAAATTTTTACTTCTGATTACGCGCTGTGGGTATCCAACATTCATGTACCTCGAAGAAGAATGTCTTTCTCTACTTGCTATGGCATATTTCCTGGATTTATCGACTATTCCTTCCTTTTCTGAAATGAGCAGGTTCAATATGCTTTTTCCTGAAATAAGTAGCATGCCTTCAGAGCTTGTATTGGTCAATTCTAAAATAGTTGGAGCAAAATCAATAAAGCTAACCGGATCTTCAACTATTCGGCCTCCTGGGAAATTCTTAGGATATCTTATTGCCAGAGGTACATGAACACCATATTCAAAACAATTGGCTTTGGCCCTGGGGAATGGCATGCCATTATCTGCTGTTACAATTACGATGGTATTTTCCAATTCACCAGTCGTCTCGAGATATTCCAGCATCCATTGAAGGTGCAGATCAAACCACTCAATTTCAACTGCATAGTCCAATATATCTCCACGGATCAAATCGTCATCAGGTAAAAACCCGGGAACATCAACATCTTCCACCTTTTTACCCATCCGTTTCCATGAATCTTTTTCGTAAGCTCTATGTGGTTCATGCGCTCCATACCAAAAGAAAAAGGGTTTATTTTCACGGACATTTTCCATGAAGTATTTAAAATTTTCATAATAGTTCTTTTTAGAAATACCATTTGCATACTGTGCATTGATTTGGACGTCATCATACGAAATTGAACTATGTTGAATTCCACCAGCATTGGTTTTTCTCCAAAGAGAATCCTTTTCATCGCGTGCATATCGGAAAGGACCTACCCCTTTACCGGTGAGACCGGTGGCATATCCATTTTTATCTAATAGGTCGATGAAAGGAATATGTTTTTTTAACCATGAAGAAGCATGTTGTCCCGATTGTTCGTTTTGCCAATGATAACGTCCCGTCACTAAAGAACTTCTGGAAGGGGCGCAACCGGGAGATCCAGCATAGCAATTTGTGAAATACACCCCTTCACGAGCAATTTTATCAAATGCCGGAGTCAGAATGAATTTACTACCTGAAAAGCTGGTATGTGCAAAGGATTGATCATCACTAATGGCAAATAGGATATTCGGACGTTTAGATTCAAGAGACTTTTCATTGCAACCAATTTGCAAGATCATTAATAAAACCAATGGTTGAAATATTTTGTGAACTGCCTTCATTATTTAAAAGTATGATTTTCTACTAATCGCTTGAGCAATCATGATAGTAAATTTCGCAAAGCGTAAATTCATTTACAAATAGAATTTGGTAATTATCAGAGTAATTGCCAAATTCAATATTTTAAAGACAAAACTTGATCATGAAATTATTTTACGTATTGATTTTTATTATATCTACATCCTTTGTATTGAATAATAAAAACTTATTAATCGAAGAAGGTGTCGGAATAGGAAAGCTAAAGCTTGGGCAATCTTTTGAAGAAGTGGTCAGCATATTAGGGTTTGGTGGTGAATTAAAGACTTATGAAGATTATTTGGCTGAAGAGTTATTTAATGAAGATCCGGAAATTGCCTTGGAATGCGCCATAGGATTTGACTATTATATTAAGTATGAACATTTACTTACAATTCCGGTTTCATACATCTTTTTTAAAGACAATGCCATTAACCAGATAAAAGTATCAAGCTTTCCGGCATATTATTTTTCTATTGCCAAAGACACAAAAACTAAAAGCGGCTTGAATTTTTGGGACGAAGACAACAGTGTTGTTCAAATATATGGCGCCCCGGATTTAAAGGTAAACTATCCTGGTTTTATACTCGATTCATATTTTTATTTTGAGGAGGGAATCACAGTAAACATGAGGGAAAACAACTATCGGTCGGCACATATTTATTATAGTATGAATGCTGAATTGATAGATAAATTCAGGAAAGAGTTTTAAGAAATTTCTATCTCTTCTTCAGAAGAAATGTCTTTATTTTGTAAAAAATTATGATCAGGAAGTTCAATAATAAATTGCGAACCTTCGCCATAAACTGACTTCAGTTTAATAGTGCCGTTTAATTTGGTTACCATTTCTTTTGCAATATAAAGCCCAAGACCAGATCCGGTAGATTTTTCTGAGGCTCTGTAAAACATGTTATAAATCTTTCCTTGATATTCTTCCCTTATACCCTCGCCATTGTCTTCAACAATAATTTGAAATGACCCATCAACCTTCAGGGCAGAAATTCTGAGCCAAGCACTATTTTCATTATGATTAGAAAATTTACTCGCATTGGATAAGATGTTTTTAATGATAATTTTAAGTCGAAGAGGGTCAGAAATTACTTCAAAATTTGATGGAAGAGAAAGTCTGACATCTATATGTTCAAATTGATCGCCAATAAAATAGTTCTTGAAAATATCTTCTATGAAGTAGTACAAGTTGATTTCTCTAAGTTTTTTATCTACTCTCATGTTTCTGGAAAAATCATTTATATCTTCAATAAATTCGTCTAACCTATGAACTCTCGATTCAATTAAATTAAAGCACTTTGCGATTTCAGCTTTATCCTTAGACTTTATTCCGATGTTAATTAATCCAAGTATTGAAGTAAGCGGTGATCTGATATCATGAGAAGTGCTATATACAAAATTGTCCAATTCCAGATTGGCTTTTTCCAGCATTTTATTTTGTTTTTTTATACGCTCCTCGGCAATTTTTCTTGCATGAATTTTAATAATTGACCCCACCATTCTCACCGGTACTCCTTGCTCATTCCAAACCGCTTGACCTGAATCAGTAAACCACTGATATTCTCCATTTTTCGTCCTTAATCTCAGCTCAACTCCGTACTTAGATCCATCAGCCAAATGACTCTCTAAAGTAAACTTTGCTCTTTCTTGATCTTCAGGGTACACAATTTCATGATAGTTTTCCAACGAGAAATTATTTAATTCATCCGGCTCAAATCCTAAAAGTTGCTTCCACATTGGCGAATGATAAATCTCATTATTTTGTATATCCCAATCGTAAATGCCTGCGTTGGAGCCACTAATTGCCAATTCAAATCTTTGCTTGCTGCTTTTTAATTCTTCAGTGGTTTTAATTAGATATTTATCTTTATTGATAAGATTTGATTCAATTGTGTGATTGAGCTTTATTAAAAATATAATAACCAAGACAGTGGCAAAAATTGATATGAGGAAGGTCAATAAAAAATTTGATATTTCAGATTCTTCAGGACCAATACGCTTTGGCAATATGGGTATATCGTAATAAAATACAGCTAATAAAAGAGCAGTTGAAAATAACGTGAATATAATTCCCTTATGTATGGCTTTAAAATCAAAAAGCGCAAAAGCTGCAACTGTAAGAGGGAAAAAATTGAAGTAAATTCCGCTATCTAATGAATCAGTAACACTGAATATTAAGATTACGAGTAGTGCAGAAGTAAGTAACAATATTTTGGCAAATTCGTAACGTTTTGAGCGATTAAGGAAAAAAGAAATTACAGCAAAATTTATAAGGGTTAGATATATGAGGAGCGAACTTGGTAAGCCAAGATATAAATCGGAAAGTATATATAATATGGAAACGCCAATGACCATTATACTAAGATATCCCGTCAGCATAGCTCGTTTAAAAATACTACTTGACGAAATAAAATGATGATCACCCAATATCAGGCGCTGCGAAAAATTTTCTATATTTTGGTTAAGCATGAGAAAAAATTCTTATCCAACCCAAAGAAACTCAGATTTTTGTAATTATCAAATAGAACATCAATAAATGATCATATGAGAACGGAATGTTATTTATTTCTGTTTAAGGGGATTGAAATGAAGAAAAAGCGATAGGCCCAATAGGATAATTATGGATGATTTTCTGAAAGAAGGCCAACTATTTGCAAATAATATTAGCTCTATCAAAGCAATAAATTGAAGAATATTTTAGAAGGTGTTGGATGTTAAATTTTCTCAATATCTTTTTTAAATCTGCTGATCAATAGTTTTTCTTCACTTCTTAAGCCATCTACAGCAGCGGCAACCTTTTCTATTACATTGATAAATTTAATTTTTAGTTCGTCACTAAAATCCTTTTTGTTTGTTTTGATAGAAAACAATGCAAAACTGTAAGACTGATCTATTTTTGGCGAAATGCGCTCTTCAAGCATTGCAAACCTGTTTTTGGCAGACCAAGCACTCTTGCCCAATTCTGATTCTATTATTGAATCAAATGTTTTTTTTTCATTTTCTTGCAATTCTCCATCAGCTAAAGCAATTGAATAAGCTAGCTCGGCCAAGGCTTGAACGAGCATTATATTTTCTGGCATATGGCAAAAAATTTCATGTGGTTGAAAATTAAATAGTTCAATAAAGATGAAATATTTAATTTTTATTGGAGCTAAAATTATAAAGAATCATCTAAGAAATTACCATTCAAAAGAATTATTTTTAGCCTTTGTAATATAAATATGAAGTTCCAACTTACAAGCGAATTTGAACCTACCGGAGACCAGCCTCAGGCCATCAAGCAACTCACTGATGGAATTGAAAATGGAGAAACTCAGCAGACTCTTTTGGGCGTTACGGGTTCAGGTAAGACATTCACGGTAGCCAATGTAATTCAGAAGGTAGAAAGACCAACACTTATTTTGAGCCACAACAAAACACTTGCGGCTCAGTTATATGGAGAATTTAAGCAGTTTTTCCCCAACAACGCTGTTGAATTTTTTATTTCATATTACGACTATTATCAACCGGAAGCGTTTATTCCAAGTTCAAATATTTACATAGAAAAAGATCTTTCTATTAATGAAGAAATTGAAAAATTAAGACTTAGCGCATCTTCTGCTTTGCTTTCGGGGAGAAGAGATGTGATTGTTGTGGCTTCAGTATCATGTATCTATGGTATTGGAAACCCAGAGGAATTTGGAAAAAACATTATTCATCTCAAGAAAGGAGAAGTTATAACTCGAAATAAATTGCTTTTCAATTTTGTGGATATTCTTTATTCCAGAACTGAGGTGGAGTTTAAAAGAGGAACATTCAGAGTCAAAGGTGATACCGTGGATGTTTATCCTGCTTATGCAGATTTTGCAATTCGTATTATTTTTTGGGGAGATGAAATTGAAACATTACAAATTATAAACCCTGATACAGGTAAAAAAACATCCGATGAAGCACACATTGCACTTTATCCAGCCAATTTGTTTGTAACCGCCAAGGACGTGATTGATGTAGCGATCACAGAAATTCAGGATGATTTGGTTAAGCAGATAAGCAACTTTGAAGAGGATCAAAGGCCTCTGGAAGCCAAGCGAATTAAAGAACGAACAGAATTTGATCTTGAAATGATCAGGGAGCTGGGGTACTGTCCTGGAGTAGAAAACTATTCGCGGTATTTTGACAGAAGGCAATCGGGGAACAGACCTTTTTGCCTGCTTGATTATTTTCCTGATGATTTTCTTATGGTTGTTGATGAAAGCCATGCGACACTTCCTCAGATTCGCGCGATGTGGGGAGGAGATCGTTCAAGAAAAATGAACCTGGTAGAATATGGATTTCGACTACCAAGCGCATTGGACAATCGACCCTTGACATTTAATGAGTTTGAGCAAATGCTCAATCAGGTTATTTATGTGAGCGCTACCCCTGCAGAGTATGAACTGGAAAAATCTGAGGGAGTTATCGTCGAACAAATTATAAGGCCAACCGGATTGCTTGATCCGCTTATTGATGTTCGTCCAAGTCTCAATCAAATTGACGATCTGCTAGAAGAAATTGATGAGCGGATTACAATGAAGGACAGGGTGTTGGTTACAACTCTTACAAAAAGGATGGCAGAGGAGTTGACAAAATACCTGGAGCAAGCCGGTGTAAAATGCCGATACATCCACTCGGAAGTGAAAACGCTTGACCGTGTCGAAATACTTCGTGAGCTAAGGCTGGGAATTTTTGATGTATTGGTTGGCGTCAATTTATTGAGGGAAGGACTGGATTTGCCGGAAGTTTCCCTGGTCGCTATCCTCGATGCGGATAAAGAGGGTTTTCTTAGAAATCAAAGATCTCTCGTGCAGACAATTGGTCGTGCGGCTAGAAATGTCAATGGAAAAGTGATTATGTATGCTGATCGCACTACAAATTCGATGCAAATGGCTTTGGATGAAACAAACCGCCGACGAAGAATTCAGATGGATTATAATAAAACCCATGGCATAGAGCCAAAAACCATTTCAAAAACCACCAGTGCCATTATGGATCAGACAAAAGTAGCTGATGCCAAAAAAGATGGAAAAAAATACTACATAGAGCAAGAAAACCCTACCATAGCTGCCGATCCGCTTATGGAATATTTAGATAAAAATCAGATCAAACACCTGATAGATCAAACAAGGAAAAAAATGGAAGTGGCAGCCAAAGATCTTGACTTTATGGAAGCGGCAAGATTACGAGATGAACTATTTGAACTGGAGGAAAAGTATGGGAAAAAGAAAGGAAAAAGTTGAATCACTATTTTAAAAAACTTCCTATAATGAAAATATTAAGTATCAATAATATGCTTGCCGAAAGAAATAAATAGGTTTTTGACTTTGAGTTATTTTTAATAATACAAACGACTAAATAAACTAACAAGATAAATTGAATTAAGAAAAAAGGAATTGTTAGCATTTCCTGAAAAACTCCAATCAATACATAATCAATATTTAGTATTTTGGAATTGAGGTATAAAAAACTAAAATACAACGCAAAAAATAGGCTTGCATAAAAAGCTTTTCTTTTACTAATAATTCTGCTTCCCTTTTTCACTTAGTTTTAAGTTTATTTCCTTTAGTTACCTCCTGCTCCCAATTATCAATTTCTATTTTCAATTCTGAAGCTAAAATATATTCGGAGTTGATCAAATCATTTTGTTCTGAGATGTCATCATGGAGATTATATAAATGAATGGAATCTTCTTCAACAAGAAGCTTCCATTTTCCCAGTCGAACTACTTTTTGGTCTCTGTACTTCCAGAATAGTTTGCGCTCCGGAATTGGGTTTCCTTCGATTAGTAGTCTCGTGATATCCGTACCATCAAATTGATTATCATGCTTTTCTTTGGACTTTGATAAATTGACAAAAGTAGGAAAGAAATCCATGCTCAAAACGGGCTCAGCAGTTGTGGTTGCAGGTTCTATGGTTTTTGGCCAGTATGCAATCGCAGGCACTCGATGGCCACCTTCCCATAGTGACCCCTTGTTTCCTCTTAATTTCCCATTATTGCCAATATCTTTTAA
>VAPM010191986.1_pt1 | contig 27746 bp, 21 predicted proteins | sample 3395091 | NCBI WGS metagenome assembly VAPM01 (sample SAMN08290445, study PRJNA428436) | hydrothermal vent metagenome | isolation source: Deep-sea hydrothermal vent chimney 3 | place: Pacific Ocean: Juan De Fuca Ridge
CTTTTTCACCACCAACCAGGCTGACTAAATTTTCCGGCTTGTAGCCAATTACTTGTGCTCCTTCTTGTAAGAGTTCTCTCACTTTTTCCAATACTGCCATTGACAATACTTTATTGTCGGGCAATACTAAAACACGGTATTCAACACCTCCGGGAACGACTATTTTTCCATCTTTTATTTTGAGTTGTAAAAAGATAGTTTCATCTGTTACATCATAGTCAAAGCCTGGCATTACCCCGGCAGGATCGGAATGTTTAAAAGGAAATACATTGGGTACATGGTCTCCGTAGTAGTATAGTACATCAGCAACAAACTTTCCCTTCTGTGCGAGTAGTTGTGTTCGGTGCATATAATCGATAAATGCTCCCGATTGTTCCCACCAGGTTACTTGTGGATTTACATGTGTTCCGGCAAAATACTCCTGTCCGGGCAAGCCCATTTCAGGTGGGGAGCAGGTAAAAGTATGAAAATACATTCGGTTCAGTCCGGCACAAATCTCATGATCAAATGCAGACTTTTGATCGTGCCACAACTCATCGTTCCAGTGTGGCCCAATGGTGGTAAACGATTCTGCACCTACAATCCTTTTTCCGTAGATATGGGCAGCTGAAGAGGCTTGCTTGAGAAAAAAGCGATTATTAGGTCTCGGGCGGTGAGGTGATGGCGACCAAAATTCACTCATCACGATATCACTAAATCCATAATTCTTTATTCCATCCATGGGGCCGGCATGAGGTCCGGCCGATTCGGGCTGAATGCCCATATTGTATTTATGTGCAAATTCTGAAAAACGTGCGTAGTGGTTATAGGCCACCAAGTCGCCCAATGTCTTTCTAAAATCTGCCAAAAAAGCATTAGAGGTTGTTGTGTCGTCTATCACATAGCCGGCAACTATGGGTAAATAGTTGACTATATCATAACCCCGATAATTCTTAAACTCCTCTGAAAAGTTATCTGTCCAGTTCATACCTCCACATTCCCAACTATCGGTCTCCATATATTTTAGTGTTGTTCCTACATGCTCGCCGGCTGCTTTGAGGATTGGTTCTACGACATCGTTCCAATAAAAATCAAATGCATCTTTACTCATATAATCCAGTACGCTTCCTTGCCAGTTGCCACTCGAAGTTGAAACATGTGAGTCTGTGCAGCTGTAACCAAACCGTATGATGCTCCAATCACCATCAGGGGCATCCCAGGTTAAATTCCCAGCTTTGTCCATGTGAGACGTTATATCTATTACATCTTCCTTTTTTACGATGTATGTTGTTCTGTCTTCTATTATATTACCATTACGCGGTGTGTTTCCTAACAAGAAACTACAATCGGGCGCTGAACCACCCATCTCGTGAAAACCAAGTTTTAAATCCAAATCAGAAATTTGCTCGTTCGTTTTATTTGTGGCTGTTAGAGGAAATGCCAGTACGACAATATCTTTATAAAAGTCTCTCCTGGTTTTAGGCAACTCTAATTTTTTTGTTACTTTTTTGTTCCCCTGAATTTTTGTTTCCGAATAGGTAATCTGTTTTGCTGTGTATTGTGGAGTTACCCGTGGGCCTCCCAGATTCCAACCGCTTTGGATACTGAAACCCACCTCTAATCCAAACCTTTCTGCTTCATCTAAAGCAAAAACAAATAGTTCATTCCACTCATCTGACCCAAACAAGGGGCCTGTCGGAATGTCTTTATTACCTCGCTGATTATGACCTCCTGCATCAAAAATCATCGCTCCATGGAAATTCCTGGACTTCATGGCTTCCAGATCCTTTGTAATTGCCGCTTTATTTACATTGCCATTGAGCCACCACCACCAGCAGTTTACACCTGATTTGTTCGTTGGATTTTGAAAATTGTTTTTCAGATAATTGTAATTATCTGTTCCAATTGGCTTATTATTGACTTGAGCATTAGCATCCCAATACACGCAAAAAACCCACATTAAAAAAACACATTTCAGATACTTCATCTCACTTTTTATTCAGAAATTTTCAAACTAACCGGACCAACCAAACCAGATTTTACTGGTCCTAAATGCATCGCCTTCTTTGGAATGGAATAATGAGGAGCAAGGGTATTCGCTACCCGGATTTCAATTTCATTTTTGCCCGATTGAACCATACCTGATAAATCGAACTTATATGGTGCAGCCACCCTGCTTCCTGCAGATTTTCCATTGACCTTAACTTCAGCAGCCACATACACCTCACCAAGATCAATTTCAATCGCCTGGTCGGTTTCACCTTTATCAAATTTTATTATTTGCTTATAAATCCCTATGCCTGAATAAGTAGGTAACGCATAATTATCCCATAGACCCGTTTGGATCGTTCCTCCTTCCAGTTTCAATTGAAGGGGCAGATCAAATGCAGCACCAGCATACTCACCTCGTTTCATTTTCAAGCGAATAGCTACATTGGAGACGCCTGCGGGAGGGTGCTTAATTTTTACTACTCCATCATCAACAGCAACTTTAGTCCCATTAACCCATACTGTTGAATTATTCTTATGAAGCACAATTTCCTTAATGCCGGGAGGCGCTTCAAAACGATACCAACCAATTCTGTGAGCGGATTCATCTTTAATATCATATACTATATCAGGCATTTCATCGAAAACCTGAATATAAGGGGATGATAAATTTATTGATAAGGGACGATAAGGAGTTGTTGAGCCTCCCATATTTAGCAAAAAATCCTCACCCCAGGGTTGATCTCCAGCTTTTCCTTTCACGGTTACGTACTTCCAGTCTGAATCATTAAAATCAAGAGTTTCCCAATCATCAAATTCATTTGAATGTCCTTTCCAGGAATTATCTGTTTCTAATTTCATAATAGCTCCATCACTATTTATAGCTTTCATAGCTAAAATAAATCCCTGATACTCATTTGAAAAAGAAACATTAATTCCTTTATAAAATTGACCCCATGCGGCAAATACGTTTTTCCCTTGCTTTAAATAGGGTTTAATATTGACGCTTTTGGGATAATCCCAGGTTGCCCACGGGCCTATATCTTCCTCTACTTTTTTACCATTAATAAATAATCTAAATCCTGAGACTCCAGTGACTATAATATTTGCGGTTTCAGGTAATTTATTAATCTCAAATGATTTACGAAAGTAGGCACCTTCATTATTTCCAATCCAAATCCAGGAAGCATCACTTAATATTGGATCGGTTAAATTAGCGTTTCCACCATCCAAATTTAATATAGCAGGAGGTTCTTGTTGTACGAAAAGCATTCCACCGGTACCATCTCGTAAGTCAAGCAATATGTTATTATAACCCTTATTTAATGGCAAGTTACCTACAGCTCCCTGAAAGGGCTCCTCTTTACCATTCACCCAGAGTCGAGATGCTGAGTTTCTCAATTGCACCTTCAACCCTGCGTTTTGTTTTGTAGGAGAATATATTCTTGTAAATAAGAGCTTTCTGCCTTTTTTGAGATGAATAAAGTTTTTATCGTAGTGCCCGTCAGGATATCCTGAATGTCCTCCCCAGGGAGATGGTTTGCCCAATCCTATTTTTTTAGAAAAAGATAATTTCTCCCAATTAAATTCCATTCCGTTAAACAGAACTCGATCTCCTGTATCAATTTTTTTCTGTTCATCAAGAATTGATGGAATTATATTGGCTTTTTCAGGTATATCTTCAAGAGCCAACCAATATGGCCCTGTACTGTAGATGGATTTTTCCCAATTTTCATCGTCAAAATCTGACAGATTCCATCCTAAATCCATCCCTGCTGTACCATCTTCCTCCTTATATTTTAATTGACGAATCTCAGGCCCGAGTTTATTATTTGATGGCGGCCATACAAAATCACCCCATTGATTATCTCGAGTTGGCATTACGGAAAATTGCCAATCTTTTGAAATCACTTTGTCACTCCAATTAATCTCAGATAGTTCTTCTTTTCGAAGTTTTTCATCCCCAGGTTTAAAAACCAACAATTTAGCTACATTCCCTTCTAAAGTTAACTTAGTATGCGTATAGCCATTTTTTCTTTCAAAGTTGTTAACTTCTGTAATTGTTCTGGAAAATGGATCCCATATCTCCGGTACGCCATCTACCCGAAATCGAGCGTCAAGCTGTATTGGTTTATCTTCTGTATTTTGAATGAGATAGACGTCCTGGTCCCCAATTTTACGATGAGAAACATACACATCACCACCATCTCCAATAAAATCCCGATCTATGTGTTGAGAAAGCAATGAAGGAAGGACATTGGGATCATCACCTATAAATGCTGCGTATCCACCACTTTTAAAGTTGTGCTCAATAATCTTTTGAGATTTCATATTTAGTGATGATCGGTTCAGGATTTTCTTAAGCACTGATGCCAACTGCTCATCATCCCTGCCATTTTCTGCAGAAGCAGATGGTAGTTTGCCATAAAACAGAACTACACCTCCGCTTTTAGTGAGTTCCAGGGATTTTTCTAAAACAGCCAGTCTTATGGTTCTTTCAGCACCAAATACTAATGCTTGATATTTATTTCCGTTGATCTGTATCCGCCCATTCTGCACAGTTGCATTTAATATGGATTGGTCATCAATAATATCATTATCTATACCATCATTGTAGATAATGCGGGATAGTTTCATATAATGATTATAATCCAAATCGCTTTTATCAATTTCGGCCAACACACTAACCACCGGATAATGAACTGCGACATCAGCAACTGAATTTCCCTGTGACATGATATAACTCATCCGGGTTACCCAATCAGAAATTTCCTGATAATATTCCCAATAGGGCTGGCGCCAATGTGGATCACCAGCAGCGTGCTCCCAGGTGCCGGCATTCAATGAATAATAAAGACCATGCTCATCATATAAATTAGCCCCAAAAGCATATAGTGTTGACAACCAGCTTAAGGTTTGGTTGGGCGTGCGTCCCCATCCTGAGGAGTGAAAAACTTCTGCCCAAACTCGCGGTCGCTCATATAATCTTGCTATGGAAGAGGCTATTTTGGTGTCGTAATAATTCCGTTCTTGAAGGGGCTTTTGCTGCCAGTCATCCAAACCTGGTGCAGAATACCATCTTTGGGTTCGGAAATAATCGATATACCCTTTACTATGGTTATAAATATTATTGCGCCCCCAGTTATCGTGGCTGGTCAGCAAGTTTTTATCAGCAGTCCAATTATATACTTTTTCCCAGTAGGTTTTTTCTACTAATGACAAATAGGTATCCAAATAATCAATTCTATATTTCGGGGTTTTTACCCCAACATCAAAGTGTAACGCCGGTATTGCACGCGCAATGTCATACCCATGTTTCTCTTTGAACGTTTTTGATAATTCTGGTGTATATATATTTCGTGGTGTAGGGGGATGTTCATCCTGAAAAACCCCAATCAAACTTTTGCCCATTGCATCTTCGCCAACTACATCTTCAATTCTTTGATAGAGTTGATCTAAGAAAATATCGGTGGATGGCTCGTTCATATAAAATGATCGATAGGGAGTCACTACTGATAAGGCAACTTTCCATTGTCCTTCTGTCGGAGTCCATATGAGTGAACCAACCTTAATATGTTTTGCAATATCCATGCTCTTCTCATCCCGTGCTGTATCATTTATTATGCGATAAGCTCGCGCTTCCAACAATGTCCCCTCAGGCATTTCCATATGAATCCCTTTATCAGAATCCACATCAAATGACTGAAAATTTATTTGGAACGTTCCCGTGTTTTCGATTTGTGCGGCAGCTTTTTCAAACCAGCCATATTGTCCATACCCAAGCTGATCATAAACCCAAAGTCGCATGCCCAATCTTTGGCATTCTTTATGGACATATGACAATGTTTCCCACCACTCCTTGCTGAAGGATTCCGGATAGCTTCTTGCCGGTGAGCGTTGTATTGGGCAAACAGCTTTTACCCCTTTTGCCGAAAGCTCCTCCAATTGCCATGTCACTCTTTCTTTATCCAGGGAATCTGCTTCCCACCACCAAAGAGGTACTTCCCCCCAATACGAATAATCAGGCGACTCAAATTTTTTGCGTAACTCCATGTAGGTAAGCTTATCAGATTGGGCATTTGTTTTAATAACAGCCCCAATCATTGTAGAGATGAGAAAAAATAAAATAATAGACTTCATTGTATGGTTTTTCATATTTTCCTTCTTTTTATTATTGGTATTATAACCACTTACATTTTCGGAGAGCCATTTAATCAGGAATATTGCCAAGGTCAAAGCGGCTTTTGTAGCTGGGAGTAGAAATTCGGTAGGTCACCTTTTTCGTATCGTTATTGATGTGAAACGGCTTCCACAATACCTGACTATCGGGAAGAAAGCGGCTCAAATCCACCCTGGTTTCAAGAACTGAATCACTGAGCGTATGGACAAAGCTCTGGGTATCATCTGAATTGTGGGTGAACCTCGTAGCGATATGTTGATCACTGATTTCAGTGGGGTCGATTTCGAGACAACGATCATTGGTCTTATTCCAAAACAATACCTTCCCGGCATGGGAACCATAAGTCATATTTTTATTTTCCAGCAGTCTGTTCCATGCCACACCTCCGTTGTCCAGAATTGCACCTGTCCACATTTCCATGTCGGAAAACACCCACTCGGCGCTGGCCGCATCCTCAACATTACCCTCACCTACATTACGCCGTTGGATACGCCATTCGATGGCATCCTGTAATGCGATTAGTTGCCACCTCTCCTCTACAAAATGGTCCTTATTTCCATAGCGAATGTTATCGACAAATACCGAATCACCATTCAAAGTCACACGTGGCAATGTACTTTCATCCCGGGAAGAAAACCACTGCCCATCTATTTTGATGGATGTAAAAACACCCTTAGCGGAATCTATCACCTGCTCACCACTAACTTCTACGTGATTGAAATAGCACCCGTCAGTATATTTTAAGTTAAACATCAAACGACTGTCACCACTACGGATGCTGACAGTACCCTTATCTTTGTCATGCAAGACCAGAGGTTTGGCTATCCGAGACTCCCTGCAAAATGGCAGAATAACAAGAGCGCATAGTATGGGTATGTTATAAAATAACTTTTTTGAATAATTTATAAGTATCTTCATTTCTTGCCATTTTATTGAAATCTAATAAGATTCCTACATTATACGGAAGGAAAATCCTGATTTCTCAATTTTACTTTATTTTGCTGATAAGTGCAGGGATAATGGATAAAGTAATTTCGGTCTCTTCTCCTTCCTACTTTTGCTTTTCGACATTTTCCATGGAGCATGCTGAAGTTGTGCTAATAAGGATTCCTACCTCGCTGGGTGGTTGTAATCCGCTTAAATGCTAATGTAGTTGCCGCATTTTGCTACGCATGTGTAAAAGGACCACAAGAGATAAAATGGAAAATAAAAGTTAATCGGGAAAAGTGATAGAAATATAGAATGTGGATAATGAAGGAAACTTCCAACTCTTCGACATGCCCTTTGGAACATGTCGAAGAGCTGGAATTATGCCATTAATTATCGATACCAAAATGACTAAGCACATTCTTAAGTAGTAAACTCATTTTCTCATCTTTATAGACTGCCCAAGGTGCAGCTACAGAACCGACATTAAATACCTTACTACTATCTTCTCTCTCCCAATAAATAATTTCTGAAATTATTCCCGTGGGGTTATCTTGCGTAGGTCCATTGATAGCTATGTAGTCGATCCCTTTTCTATTTGTATTGTAAGATCTTGCCAACGAAACAACTCCTTTTGGTTCTTTGAGATTTGCAAACTGTGGAACAGAGTGGTCGCATGGTAAAATACTTTGAAGTACAGGTAGGCAGACATCGTATTCATGGCCGACAGCACCAAGAAATTGGTTTTCAATATTAGGCGCCCAATAAGTCTCCTTATTTGCTCATTTTTCTGAGCCTTATATCTTCCAAAAATAGGCTATTTGTGACTGTAGGTTTGTATGTTTGAACCATCTAATTAATTTCGACACTATGATAGTCCATCTATCTGAAATTAAATGTGTTAATTAAAAATATCCCTTAATATTAATCGATCTAATCTAATCCATTGAATAATTTTCGTCCGGTCTTTCTGACGTTAAGCAATTTATAAACTGTATTACAACCTATCTAATTTGTAATGTTGCCCAAACAGGTTTATGGTCTGACAATGGTTTTTTCATTTCGATGATTTGACCATTCAGTGCTTTTACCTTTTTCGTGTTATACATAATATGATCAATCACTCCACCAGTACTTCTTTGCCCTGGTTTAAATTTTACCATTGTTCCGATTGGTGTTACATCAATATTAAGGTCTCTCCAGCTAGCATCAATGCCTATATCAACAAACATTTCATAATATGGACTTCTGTAATCATTACTGGACAGAACAAAGTTAAAATCTCCCATAGCAATCAATATTTCATCAGATTGTCTTTCTTTTAGGTAATCAACAAAGGCTGAAATTTTGCCAGTAGTTTCGTCAATGTGTGCCTGATCTCTCCATCCGAATGGAAAGTGAACAGAGTAAAAGGTAATCTCCTTACCACCAATAATAGAGGTAGCTCTAGTTGCTGTATGCAGCGTATCGGCCATTAAAACTTCCTCATAATTAGTTAGCCGCGTTCGACTTGCAATCGTCTTATATTTATCTTTATGACCTGCAGTTGAATATTTTCCAACAACCACATGATTCAAGCCCATCACAGATCCGACATTTTTTGTCCAATTCCCTCCAGGTGCTTCAGAAAAACAAACTACATCGAAATTATATGGTTTCAATTCTTCTCCAATTTCCTTTGCAGTTCCTTTGTCACTAAACTCAACATTATAGGCAGCAACCTTCAATTGAATAGATTCTCCCTGGTTCTTTGCCTTTATCCCAGCAAGTTTATTTGTGTATGAAAAAAAGAGCAATATACTAACTGCAGACATTGACATTATTAGTCTTTGCATTTTTTTTATTTTCATGGGTTTTGTGTTTTTGTATATTTCAATTGAAAAGTATACCAGAGTTTCAGTTCAAAAGTATACCGATTTAACTTTTTAAACAAGAGCTTGATTAATAGACGAAAATTCATCTTTGAACCCAAAGGCTTTCCTGCGGATATATTCAACACTACGCTCTACATGCCCTTTCTCATTGCCACGATACGCATTGCAAAATCGGTGGTTATAACGATAATGACCTTTCAGGTTGACCAAGGCCTGCGTGGGTTCCTTTTCTTTCCTGCCTATAAAACGAGCTACACCCACCCGCATATTATCATATACCATTTGATGGTACTCGCCCACCTGTGTGAGAAAAAAAACTCCACATGAGACTCCATAAAAGCCAGAGTGTCCGGACGGCGATAAAGACAGGCGTAACGGTAATTGCTATAGGCTGAGGTGAATACAGCCATCTGTAATATGGTGCGCTGATTGTTGATCTTTGCCTTTACTCTTACTTCGCCCCATTCAAACTCACATACCAAACCCGAATCATAAAGCTGTCAAATAAAGGCTTCTGATGACCGCTTCTCCTGCAGGCTGATATAATTGAATACCGTAGTGTATCCGATCCTAAAGCCTTTCTCTTGCAGGGCCATGAATATCACATTTCTTTAATACTTGTTTGTGGAGACCTTCCCTACGCTTTTTCGTATTGAGATCCAATAGCCGCTCTATCTCTTGCTGAATCTCTGTACTTAAAATTCGTCTCTCCCGTTTTCTGCAATTGTATTTCAATTTGACTGAAGGATAATCATACAATTTGGGCGGATTAAGGACTTTGACTTCTCTCCAACAGCCCATACACGCCCGGCAGCAGTTCCGGGGATGGCAGGTGTGGCGAGATAGCAAAATAAACACCACGCTAAATGCGAAATAAAAAAAGCCCCACAATCAGCGGATTGTAGGGCTTTTAAATTTCTCAAAAAACTTTTCTACTCTTCTAAAGCTGCAATCCCGGGCAACACTTTGCCTTCCATATATTCCAGCAGTGCTCCTCCACTGGTAGAAATGTAGCTTACCTGATCTCCATAGCCAAGAATATTTACTGCTGCTGCAGAATCGCCTCCGCCAATCAATGAGAAGCCTCCATTTTCTGTGGCCTGCACAACAGCCTTAGCAACCTCATTAAACGATTCAATTGTTTTTGGTCCAATATCCAATCCCTGGTAGTTATTTCCCACTGTTTGGAGTCTTCCGAAGGAGAGACTTCAAACTAAAAATGAAGAACAGGAACTGAATTTCGGTCAATAGGCATAAAAGTAAGAAGTAGACAACCTCGGGGCATTAAACCCCTGTAAGAGTAAATTTGAATTAATTTAAGCACTTAAAAGTAGGCTCAATTATAACAAAAAAACAACCCCACATTCCAATGGGGTTGTTTTTTTGTTATAATTCAATAAATCTGACTAGTTGCTAATCTGATCATTGGCGTCAATCTCTGACTGTGGGATAGGGAAATAAATTTTATCATCCCCAAGATAACTAAAATCGGTACCCGGATATTTAACCTCCAAACCAGCTCTCCATAACTCTATATACTTCCCGCTCCTAATCAAGTCAAGTCTTCTATGACCTTCCATAAAGAGCTCTTTTGCTCTTTCTTCTAAAATAGCATCGCGCAAGGCAGTCTGATCTAAACCAGCGATATCAGTTATACCGGCTCTGGTTCTCACTTGGTTAACTAACTCCATCGCACCGGTTTGATCACCGGTTTCATTTAGTGCTTCTGCTCTAGTGAGTAAAATATCAGCATATCGTAAAACCGGGTAATTAACCCCTGAAGCCCCTCCCATTGGATCAGCAAAGCGATCGTGACCACCTGAGTATTTAATAAAAGGTATATATTTCAAATCTACAAGGTCTACTATATTTGCGGCAGTATCAGCGGCTAAAATATCGTATTCCGGCGTTCCCTGAGCAGCATGATACATATCTCCTTCAGCACTCGTTTGTTGTCCGCCATTCTGGTATCCATTTGCCATCAAACCTCTTCTTTCATCATTCATGTCAAACGAATTATAAAAATCAATAGAGACATTAACGCTACCCCAACCACCATTTTGCCAGCTACCGTCGAGCGTAAACCAGGATATATTTGTTCCTGAACCTGAATTGTTTGTCTCAGATTGGACCGCAAAGATCCATTCATCATCTGACTTGTTACCAGCATCATACAAATTAACAAGACTACTGGTAGGGAATAAGTCGAAATTGCCCGAACTTATAATAGTATTGGCATCTGCTGCAGCTTCTGCCCAGTTTTTAGCATTAAGGTGCGCTTTAGCTCTTAAGCCCACTGCCGCCTCTCTAGTTGCCCTGCCAACTCCATTATAAACTCCAGCATTTGGCAATACAGGTATAGCTTCACCTAAATCCTTAAATATCTGTGCAATAATATCAGCCTGAGGGCTTAAAGGTAAATTACCGGTTGTTTCACCCACATTTAAAACCACATCTTTGAAATTAAAGGTAAGATCATAATAAGCAAGTGCTCTTAAAAATTTAAGTTCTGCCATAAAACCAGCTTTTACACTTTCATCTATATCCATCCCTTCCAGGATACCTAAGCCAAAATTAGCGGCCCCAATTACTTTATATGCCCCTGACCATAAGTCGAAAATAAATTGTGTATCACTATCCCAGGTACCGTTTTCATAGGGGCTTCCCGAGTTTCTGAATTGTCCATAATCTGTTGGTAATTCGCTTAACTGAATATAATTGTGACTGTAATAAGAAGCCCAACCAGATCCTGTTTTGAGTTGGGCGTAAGCCCCAAGTACCAGCACTTCAGCATCAGCTTCAGTTACGTAAGCATTGGTAGTTAACAGCTCAGAATATACTGTTTCTGTCAATAAATCTTCACATGACATTGTACTTATCGACATAAGTACTATTGCAAACAATGAAATTTTTATTTTTTTCATAATTATCATATTTTAAATAATCAATTAATTAAAAGGAGAGTCTTAACCCAATGGTATAAGTCCTGTAATTAGGGAATCCGTTGTCATCAACCCCACGACCCACAGCTCTCGAAGAACCTCTATAGTTAAAACTAACTTCTGGGTCAAATCCGGAGTAATTTGTGAAAGTAAGTAGGTTTTGGGCCTGACCATATACTTCTACATTATTCAACCATGAAATGTCACTCGTATTAAAATTATAGGTCAACACTACATTTTTTAACCTAATATAAGAGGCGTCCTCAATGAATTCGGTATTTACATAAGAGCCATATTCTCCGTAAAAATAATCTCTTCCAGGGCGAGTACCTGTAGGATTAATCGAGCTGTATCTATCACCTGCTCTTACACTCGAAAACTCATCCATCATTACCCCTCTAATGTTAAGTATATCATTGCCCTGTACTCCTTGGAAAAACACGTCCAGACTAAGTCCCTTATAACTAAACCTGTTGTTAAAGCCCCAAATAAAATCTGGCGTTGCATTTCCAATAACGCCTCTATCGTCTCCATTAATTATACCGTCTCCGTTGATATCAACATACTTAGCATTTCCTTCAACCGAGTTGGGCTGTGGGGCATAAGTCTCTCCCGCACCGATAACTCCAGCATAGGTATATCCATAAAAATCTCCCATTCGTCCTCCTTCAACCATTTGTCTGAATGTTTGTCTTCTTCCAGAATTTGCAGGCCTTCTTTCAATCCTTAAAGTAATTGGTGAATCACCGACTAGTTTGACAATTTCATTTTCATTTCTTGAAAAATTAGCTGATGCAGTCCATTTGAAATCTCCATCGATAATGTTACCGCCAAGTGTAAGCTCAATGCCTCTATTGTTCATTTCTCCAATATTGGCTCTTCTTCTTGTGAAAGCATTAGAAGCTCGGGATATTCTTTCATCAATAATCAGGTCAGTGGTGTTGGTGTTATATAATTCTAAGGAACCAAACAACCTGCTACCCCAAAAACCAAAATCAATACCTATATTAAGCATTCTAGAAGTTTCCCATGATAATAGAGGGTTGGGCGCAAACCTACCATCAATTGTCAATCCTACACCGGAAGTTAGGCCATCTAAACTAACTTGTGGGGTAGTACGTACACTTGCCAGAGAAGAGTATGGGGAAAAATTGGCATTTCCTGTAGCACCATAAGCTACTCTAACTTTTAGGTTATCCACAAGATTGGAACCGCTTAAGAAAGCCTCTTCAGATAGTCTCCAGGCAGCAGAGGCAGATGGGAAGGTACCCCACTTTTGTTCTGAGCCAAATATAGAACCACCATCAGCTCTTACCGTAGCAGTAAATAAATACTTATCTCTAAAACTATAGTTAGCACGTCCGAAGAATGAAACGATATCTATCTTCTCGTTATCACTACCAATAAATCGGTCATTAGCAGCTCCTAAATCATAATAACTTGTTTTATCCGTTGGAAATCCTAAGCCCCTTGTATTAAATCTGAAATTAATATCCTGTTGCATGGAACCTCCTGCCACTATATTCAAACTATGCTCCTCCGAAATGGAGGGTGCATAATTTAGTGTTCCTTCAAAAAGCCTGGAAGAGCTTTTCGATTCAGATATTCCACCGGCAGCATCCGGTTCCCAGGAAGAGTAAGGACCAGGGGTGTACCATGCATTCGTGTTAGCAGCATTGTCATAACCAAAATTCACCTTGGCTACCAATCCTTGAACAATCTCATAATCAGCCCATAGCGTTAAATAAGTTCTATTTACTTCATTATCTCTGTCAGGAACTTCCATTCCAGCGAGTGGGTTTCTCCATGGTCTAACATCTCTTGAAAAAACCGTATTTCCATAAGTGCCATCATCGTTATAAGCCGCTCTTCCAGGTTCAGCTTGCAATAATTGATACATATCACCGTCATTTCTAGCACCTGCACGGTTATTAAGTTGTTTAGCCCTAGTTTGAGCAGTATAAATGTTTATGCCTACATTGGCTTTTTTTCCGAATTTTCTGTCTACATTTAAACGTACTGAGTTACGATTAAAATCACTGCTAAGCAAAATACCCTCTTGCATAAAAGAGTTTGCAGATAAAGCAAAACGAGTAGTTTCATCTCCTCCAGTGGCGCTAATGGTATGGCTTTGAATACCAGCTGATCTAGTACCTGCCTCAATCCAATCAGTATCATTTCCTACTGCTAAGTCCGCTGCACTAAACCATGGGTCACCGTCATTCGGTACATCAGCATATAATGCATTTCTGTTAGCTGCATAATCGTTCCAATTTAATAATTCCGCAGTATTATTAATCTGTTGAACGCCGGCATATCCATCATAACTAACGCTTACCTGACCTCTTTTACCTCTTTTAGTAGTAATCAAAACTACTCCTGAAGAACCTCTGGACCCATAGATAGCAGCAGCAGAAGCATCTTTCAGTATGTCAATTGTTGCAATATCAGCAGGGTTTATAGAAACACCCGCAGCTAAAGGGAAACCATCTACCACATACAATGGCTCAGTGCTATTTGAGATTGAAGAATTACCCCTGATCACAATAGACAACGATCCTCCGGGCGTACCGTCTGCACTTGATACTTCTACACCCGCAGCACGCCCTTGTAGCATACCAGCAGCAGAAGTTACAGCAGCTCCAGTGGTCATATCCTCTTCTGATAAGGAAACCACAGCGCCTGTCAAATCTTTTTTCTTTACCGAACCATAACCAATCACTACGATTTCTTCAAGAGCAGTAACATCAGGGACCATCGCTAAATCAATTACTGTTTGGTTTCCTAATACTATTTCCTCATGTAAGTATCCCACAGAACTAAACACTAACACGGCTTCTTCTCCTCCAGGGACTTCAAGTTTATAATTCCCTTCAACGTCAGTAACGGTGCCTTGAGCAGTTCCTTGCACAATTACGTTTACACCGGGGAGTCCATCTGCGTCTTCGGCAGAAGTTACTTTTCCGGTCACTTCTATCACTTGAGACTGAAGGTTCTCTGTAATAACTTCAGCATTATTCGGTAGTTTCGACACAAAAATATTATCATTGATTCGTTTAAATTTAATGTTGGCTTCTTTTGATAAAACTCTCAAAATATTACCAACAGATTCATTTTTTACTTTGATGCTAAGCTTTTTAGAAAGCTTAATTCCTCTGCTTTCATATGCAAATTGGAGGTCAGTCTTTTCAGTAATTTTAGTAAAAAACTCTTCAAGTGTAGAATTTTGAATGTCGAGACTAATATATATGTCCTCAACACTTTCAGGTTTTTGCCCGCTAATGTCGTTGGCAACTAAAAGTCCGCATAACAGACTTTGAATAAAAATGCCTAAAAACGTATTTCTTGCCATACGTAATACTTGTTGCAGTAATTTATTTTTCATAATTTTGAATAGAATTGGTTAAACATAAGTTTGATCAGAGTTACGCCTTTAGGTCGAATCTTGTCTTCGAAAACGAATTCGTTCTAAAGGCTTTTTTTGTTAGTTAACTTGAGTTATAAAGCATAATTATATTGTATTTAGTTTTCTATATAAACATTTTTTTCTTCTATATGGAAATTAAAACCAGCCGAAAAACTAATTCCATCAAGAACTCCTTCCAGACTTTTTCCTTTGAAAATACCGTTAAATTTCTCTACATCCGGGGCCTTATTATATATAAATTTTACATTATACCATTTCTCCAAAACAGACGAAATCTCCTTAAAATCAGCATCTTTGAAGTAAATCACATTGCTTTTCCATGAAATATATTCCTTCAGATTTACTTTCTCCTTTTTTATTTCGCCTGATTTTTTTTCAATATGAACCATTTCATCTGAGCCAAGATATTTTTCATTATCAACTTTACTTAAATAGTTGACCTTCACATTTCCGCTTGCTACGACAACCTGTACTACATCCTCATTCGGGTATGCCTTGATATTGAAAGAAGTACCAAGTACTGTCGTAGTGACATCACCGCTTTGAATATTAAATGGTTTATCCGGATTTTTTGTTACTTCAAAAAATGCTTCTCCTTCAAGAAATACCTCTCTCTTATTCGCAAAGTCCTTACTATATCGAATTTTTGATTCTGAGTTTAGGATTACTGTTGACCCATCATCCAGGGTTACGGTTAGTTTCTGTCCCCTGGGAACGACTTTCTCTACCATCACCTCTTGATAAATTGCAGAAGCATCACCTTCATTAAAATAATTTAAATATAAGAGGGCTCCGGCAACAATAAGAATTACAATGGATGCGGCCCAACCATAATACGATTTAACGTTTGAATTATATAGGGATATGTTATTATCGTCTAAGGTTTCAATAGATGACGCCTTTAAATTTGCTTTCAGCTCTTTGAGGTAAAGATCAATATCCTTAGAATCAACTATTTCCTCTTTAACCGTAAATCCAGAAATAATTTCTTTTGCTTTAGTGGCTAATATTTTATTATTAGCATCGAGTAATTGCCAGTCATTCCACTTGCAATTTGAACTCGGATCAATCACCCATCCAACAAATGAATCATCGTTAATAAGATCCTCTACTCGATTATAATTTTTATTTCTCATTTCGTATTATTTCCTTTCACTTTAATAAAGCCCTTAACATCCGGTTTATACTGTATATTTTAATTATATTTTAAAATATGAATATCGCCAAGAGTTAACTGCCTATATATCTATCGTTTATACAGATATAAATAATATCTATTTAGAAAAAATAATGAGAGAATGTGGTAAAATATTATCGAGAAACAACCTTTTGCTTAGACAAGGTTATCAAATAGGAAAGGCAAATTCTTATGAAAGTATGTACATTACAAAAAAGAAACAAGTATAAAGTAGGGCCCGGAGCTTGCTGATAGATTCAAACAAAAGGTTTCTTACTGATTGCATTTTTAGGTCCATTAATTTCGAAACTTCATCAATATCCAGTTGGCTATAAAACCTAAGGTATATAACTTCTTTTTGTCTGCTCGATAGTTGATTTAATGCGAGTTGAAGTCTATCTCTTTTTTCTTCTTCAAGCTCTTTGTAAATCATACTATTTTCAACTGAGAAATCAGCATCAAAAGTATATTGTTCATTTAAATCATCTATGCTGATTGTTTGTTTTTGGTATTTCAGTTTCTTTAGGATTTTCCTCTTTATAGAAATAAAAAAATAATATCGAATGTTATCAGTTGTTCCAAGGTTTTGCCGCTTAGTCCAAAGTTCTTCAAAAAGTTCTTGAATACAATCTTTAATAAATTCTTTATCGTATCGGAATTTCAAACCATAGTTAAATAATTCAGAAAAATACTTTGTGTAAATTTGGTCAAACGCCTCCTCATTCCCCAATTTAAAGCTTTCCCATAAAACGGAATCATTAACTTTTATTCTGTCCTCCAACGTTACCAATTGTTTAAATTACTCTTTACACATTAAGTTTATATCTATTACACTTTGGTTTTATTCAAATACAAAGTTTACCTAGGGTAAAATTCAAAAGTATATTTCTTTAACTATTTAAACAAGAGTAGGAATTAATTGGGATAAAAGTAGGTATCAATTTCTTCAAATGAGTATCTCTACTTTTAGTTTGGGTTATCAGCTTGGATAAGAAAATGCCAAAGCCAAATAAACATGGCTCCATCTTATTATACTGAATTGAAAACGCATATAAACTCCTTTCGTAATTACAGTTATTCCATCGGAGTTATCGATAATCGATATTTTCAGAATTAATAATTCAATCAATACTTAGTGCGCAAAGTAAATTAATCTTTCCACAAAGCCAGTATATATATTATTGGCAATTATATAGCTCTCAATCGTTATTAATTTAAGTTTCAAACTATTAGAGGTAAATATTGAATAAGTAATTTATAATTAATTATTCAAATATATCTTGACAAATAAATATATTTCTTTTAGCTTTGCGTACTAAGTTATAGTTATACATACTCTAAATGTCAAAATATTTTAAAATAAGTCAGGAGATTATCAAGCGTATTCAATCAGGTGAATTAATGCCTGGAATGCGTGTGCCATCCGAAAACGAAATCATTTCACATTATAAGGTGAGTTCTACGACGGCACGCAAGGCACTTAATGAACTTGAACAGGCAGGTTACGCATCGAAGATTAAGGGCAAAGGCACTTTTGTTCTTGTGCGCAATGTGGAAAGAACTGCCACCAAAATCCTTGGGTTTAGCAGCAACATGCGTCAGACAGGGCACAAGCCATCCTCCCAGTTACTTGACACAAAGATTATTAATTCCGGGTACTCAGCGACAATAAATGGGAGATGGTACACTATGAAAGGGCCGGTTATAAAAATCAGGAGACTTCGTTTTGCCGATGGCATTCCTATGATGCTTGAAGAACGATATATTTCATTGGATTTATGTCCGGATATCAATAAAAAAGATTTGGAAGGATCGCTATACGACATTTATGAAGATAGCTATTCCTTACAACTGACTGAAATTAATCAAATGCTTAGCGCAATAGTTATTACCGATAAAAAAGTTCAAAGCCTGTTCGAATTAAAGGATGACATTCCAGCGATCTTTGTAAATGGTGTTACATTCTGTGCAAAAGAGATTATTCTGGAAATGGAAGAATCTATTTATCGAGGCGATAAATATCGTTTCGCCGTAAAAGCGACAAAATAAATCTATAAAAACTACAATTAATTAAATGGAAACTTATGTATTCTAAAGAATTCGTAACCAATGTTTATAAGACACTGCTTACTATAAGAGTGTTTGAAACCGAGTGCATCAAGCTTTATCGTCAAGGGTTTATACGTGGTTACTTTCATCCATATTTGGGTGAAGAAGCCATAGCTGTTGGCGTATGCGCTGCACTTACTGATAAAGATTATATCACCAGCACACACAGGGGGCATGGGCACTGCATTGCCAACGGAGCTAATCTTGATAAAATGATTGCAGAGCTTCTTGGCAAAAAAGACGGGTATTGTAAAGGTCTTGGAGGCTCAATGCATATTGCAGATACGACAAAGGGCAATCTTGGTGCTAATGGCATAGTCGGAGCAGGGATTCCGATTGGAGTTGGGGCTGCACTCGGTGCTAAAATCCGTAAAGACGATCGTATTGCTGTAACCTTTTCTTCTGATGGCGCCGCAAACAATGGCGTATTTTCAGAGGCGCTAAATCTAGCTGCAGCCTGGGATCTGCCCTTCATACTTGTTTTAGAAAACAATCAATATGCTGTTTCAACTCCGATAAAAGAATCGTCCAGAGAAGTTGAACTCGTAAAACGAGGGAAAAGTCTTGGCGTAGAAAGTTTTAGGATTGATGGAAATAATGTATTCGAGGTTTATGAAACAACTAAGAAAGCAGTAAAAATTTGCAAGGAAGCCAAAGGGCCGGTATTAATCGAGGCAGTTACATTCAGACATGGTGGTCATCATGTAAATGATCCCGGGCTCTATTTGCCAAAAGACGAATTAGACTATTATATGGCCAAAGATCCGGTAAATTTCGTGCGAAAATATCTAATTGAAAATTCAGGTGTGAGTGAAAGTGAAATCAGTGAAATCGAATCTAATGTAAATAAGGAAATTGAAAATAGCATTGAATTTGCAAAGGGAAACGATGAAATGAGTAGTCAGGAGTTTCTGAAATTTATTGAGAACTATTGATATGAAAGAAATGAAAGAAATGATGTACCGTGAAGCATTGAATTCTGCTTTGAAGGAAGAAATGAGAGCTGATGACACAGTATTTATAATGGGCGAAGGCATTGCTGAAAGAGGCGGATCCTTTAAAGTCACTGTTGATCTGTTAAAGGAGTTCGGCGCACAGCGCATAATTGATACACCTATTTCGGAAGCTAGTTTTACCGGTGCGGGAGTAGGAGCAGCAATTGCAGGTATGAGACCTATTGTAGAAATACTATTTTCAGATTTTACCATGTTGGTTATGGACCAACTGGTGAACCAGGCTGCAAAATTTAATTTTATGACTGGAGGAGCAGGAAAAGTTCCAATGGTGCTGCGTACCCAAGGTGGTGTTGGTAACGGTCTTGCCGCTCAACATTCGCAAAGTCTGGAAGCGATTTTTTACCATATACCTGGGCTGAAATTAGTTATGCCATCCACGCCAATAGATGCAAAGGGATTGTTAAAGGCCGCTATCAGAGACGATAGTCCAGTAATTTTCCTCGAACACAAATTACTTTATATGAATAAAGGGCTGGTTCCTGAAGGAGATTACACTATAGAATTGGGGAAAGCTGATGTTAAAAAAGAAGGATCGGATGTTACTTTAATTGCATGGTCTAATATGTTGATTAGATCGCTTGCTGCTGCAGAAAAATTAGAAAAAGAAGGTATAAGTGTTGAGGTTATTGATCCAAGAACATTAGTTCCGCTGGATAAGGAAACAATTCTTGAGTCAGTGCGAAAAACCGAACACGTTGTCATCGTGCAGGAAGCAATCAGACGTGGTGGAATCGGATCAGATATTGCCTCAATTATTCAGGAAGAAGCATTTGATTATTTGAATGCTCCAATAAAAATAGTTGCAGGCTTAAATACTCCAGTGCCATTTAATTTGAATCTAGAAAAAATGGTTGTCCCGCAGGAGCAAGATATAATTAGTGCAGTACAAAATTTAGTCTGAGAATATCAGGAATAAAAACTTAGGCTAACATGACACATCAAATGTATTTGATACTAACATTAGAAAATTAAAAAAATGGTAAAGCCAATTAACATGCCTCAAGTGGGCCAGGATCTTGAAACTGCTATCATTTCGGAATGGTGCATTAAAGAAAATGATGAAATTGAAAAGGGTGATATCATAGCCGTTGTTGAGTCAGACAAGGCATCATTTGAGGTGGAAGCTTTCGAATCGGGCACCATATTGAAGCTATTATTTGAAGAAGGTGATGAAGCAGCAGTTTTCAAACCTATAGCATACTATGGTGATCCGGGTGATATGGTTGATGAAGCTGGGAATTCAGAGACTTCTACTGAATTGCAGTCAGCATCATCTACTGACACACAGCCTGAAGCTGAAGTACCTACAGAAAAAATCGGTAAAGGAATTCTTGCTACTCCTGTAGTGAAGCGAATAGCTAAAGAGCATAACATCGATATATCATCGATATCAGGAAGCGGTCCAAATGGACGTATCTTAAAGGAGGACATTCTGAATTTAGCTAAAAGCAATCAAACAGATTCGACAGAAAATGCAAAAAAATCGTCCAGTTCAACAAACGGAGATCAGCGTATTGAGTATTCAAAAATGCGGCAAAAAATCGCAAATCGCCTTGTAGAAAGTAAGCAACAAATTCCACATTACTATTTGTTCGTGGATGTGGATATTACGGATTTGCTTTTATGGCGACTCGATAAAAACAAGATCACTGACAATGGAAATAAGATATCCATCAATGATATATTGATTTTGTCAGTGGCAAAAACACTGAAAAAATTTCCTCAGTTGAATGCTCATGTCAGCCAAGACCATCTGATTCTTAAAAGTGACATAAATATTGGCATAGCAGTATCTCTGGAGGATGGCTTGATTGTTCCGGTGTTAGAAAATGCAGATGAAAAAGAAATTGAAAAAATCAGCCTGGAAAGCCGGAAAATTGTTGAGAGTGCAAGAAAAGGTAAACTTATGTCAAATGCCCAAGGAACATTCACGATTAGTAATCTTGGCATGTATGCTATCAACAAATTTATCCCGATTATCAATCCTCCTGAAGCAGCTATACTAGGTGTTGGTAGAGCTGAGAAAAAAGTTGTCCCCATGGCGTCAGCCGGTTTCGGAGTAAGGGATGTATTGACATTGACCCTTTCTTGTGACCATCGAGCAGTAGACGGAGCTCTTGGATCTCAATTTTTGGAAGAATTAAAAAATAACCTGGAAGCTATTAACGAATGATGGAATGATAAAAGGATAGAATGACATAATTCATTTTATCATAATCGCATTCTATCATTAACTCATTTATAAATAAAATATAGAACTAAATAAAAAAATATGGCACGTGAAAGTATGACAGAAATGCTTCGAAATGCCCGTGACGAAAAATACGGTGTTGCAGCATTTAATATTCTCGATTATAGCTCATTTAAAGTTGTTGTGGAAACGGCTAATGAGTTGGAAGCCCCCGTAATAGTGCAAACTTCCGTAAAAACCGTAAACCTTTGGGGCTATGATGCAATCGCATCGTGGTACAGGGAATTGACCAACAACGTAGATGTTCCAGTAGCTCTGCATGTAGATCATTGCACAGATATTGAGGTGATTAAGAATTGTATAAAAGCAGGATGGTCTTCCGTGATGATAGATGCTTCGTCTAAACCGTTTGAGGAAAATCTGGAAATATCAAGAAAGGTTGTTGAATTGGCCTCTGCTGCCAACGTGAGTGTTGAAGCTGAATTGGGAGAGATTGGTGGCGTGGAAGATGACCTCATAATTGATGAGGAAGATGCAATCTTAGCTGATCCTGCAAAAGCCAAAATATTTTGTGAAGAACTTGACTTGGCAGTTTTTGCGCCTGCTATCGGTACGGCGCATGGGGTGTATAAAGGCGAACCCAAAATTGCATTTGACCGAATCGAAGAAATCGCTTCGACAACCGGAGTGCCTCTTGCATTACATGGTGGAACAGGTCTTGCTGACGAGGTGTTTAAAAAATGTATTGGAATGGGTTGCGCTAAAGTAAATATTTCAACACAGCTAAAACACACCTATATCAATTCGTTTACAGATTTTAAAAACGAGAATCCCAATTTATTTGAGCCGGTTAAGTTTATTGATTATCAGATCAAAAGATTGAAGGATGATGTAAAGAAAAATATCATACTTTTTGGAGGTGCCGGTAAAGCCAGAAAACAAACTCATTGAATAAATTTTGCCATCGATTTACAATTAAACATAAACAAGAAAAATGAAAGCACTAATATTTGACTGTGATGGTGTTCTGGTAGATACTGAACGTGATGGACACAGGGTGGCTTTTAATAAGGCATTTGTCAGCAAAGGTATTGATGCCCAATGGAGTGTGTCACAGTATAAAGAATTGATAAAGGTTGCCGGAGGCAAGGAGCGTATGGTATCATATTTTGACCAGCACGGGTGGCCGGATAATATAGCTGATCGCAAAGAATTTATACAAGATATGCACAAGTTGAAAACCCAGCTCTTTATGGATATTATCGAATCGGGCGAACTATCCTTGAGACCCGGTATTGCCAGAATAGTGGATGAAGCAATTGCTGAAGGAATACAATTAGCAGTTTGTTCAACATCAAATGAAAAGGCCGTAACCTTAATTGTCGAAAAACTATTAGGTCCGGAAAGGCGAAAACACTTCAACGCTATACTTGCAGGAGATGTAGTTTCCAGAAAGAAACCTGATCCTGAGATTTACAATTTAGCACTTCAAAAATTATCTCTAAACCCCAGGGATTGTGTAGTTATCGAGGACAGTCGAAATGGCTTTTTAGCTGCTCAATCTGCAGGAATGCATTGCCTGATTACAACAAATGGATATACAGATCAGGATGATTTTTCTGGTTCAGATATGATTGTTCCTGAATTAGGTGATCTCCCAAATGAAATAGTTACAATAAAGGAAATAATAAAACTTACAACTTAAATAAAAAAACGATGAAAATATTCATGGATACTGGTGATGTAGAAGCTATTAGAAGGGCATATGATACCGGAATGGTTGATGGTGTTACTACTAATCCAACGCATATTGCCAATTCTGGCAGGCCATTTAAAGAAGTAATAAAAGAAATTTGCTCAATAGTTCCGGGACCTGTAAGTGCTGAAGCTATGGGAAGTAATGCAGAACAGCTCGTTCATGCAGCAGAGGATATCGCCAAAATTGCCGATAACATTGTCATTAAAATCCCAATGAACGTAGAAGGTTTAAAAGCTGTTCCTGTATTAGAAGAAAAAGGGATCAAGACTAATGTTACCATGATTTTCTCTTCTACTCAATGCGCACTTGCCATGAAAGCAGGAGCTACATTTGTCAGCATTGTTTTGTCAAGATTAGATGCCATAGCAAATGAAAGCGACATACTGATCGAAGATTCTGTGATCATTAAAAACAACTTTAATTTCAAATCGGAGGTCTTGGCGGCAAGCTTAAAAACTCAAAATCATGCGCTGTCATGCTTGCGCGCAGGAGCAGATATTATTACTATTCCCGAGTCATTACTTTTTCAAATGTATAAGCATTCGCTTACTACCGAAGGGCTTGCTCAATTCGAAAAAGATTGGCAGAAGGTTGCTCAATAAGGATTTTCATTTAAATCGCTAAATGAAGTCGAATTAAAATTGATATAAAATTATAATAGAAATAAGACAATGAAAAGAAGCCCTAAAATTATTAATCGTCCATGGGGACGGTATCTTGAATACGCGAGAAACGAACCTTGCACGGTTTGGATTGTAGAAATGAATGCAGGAGAAGAAGGAAGCCTTCAATCTCATGAGAATTTTGACGAACTCTGGACCATGCTAACGGATGGTGGAGAAGTTCAGGTTGGTGAAGAAGTTTTTCAGGCCAAGGCTGGAGATGAATTTTTTATCCCAAGAAAAACAAAGCACCGGTTAAGTAATAAGAGTGATCAACAACTTAGGATGTTCGAAGTAACTTACGGTGATGTTCAAGATGAAGATAAGGTAAGATACAATGACAAGTACGGTAGATCATAGTATTCTATCTGAAATCCAAAAGAATGATAAAATGGCAAATAAAGTGAAACCTGTACTGTGTATTGGTGACCTTGTAGCTGATATTTTCACGAGTCCTATTGCTAATATTCCATTACCCGGCGAACCTATTGTTACAGATAATATATTGGTGATGCCCGGTGGGAATTCATTAAATACCGCTGTGGCTTTATGCCGGATGGGTGATCAGGTAACAATTGGTGGAAGCGTGGGAGATGATGCTCTTGGTGATCTGTTACTTCAACAATTAAAAGAATTAGGTCTGGATGTACGTGGCGTAAAAAAAGAAGCCAATGGACTATCAGCCTCAACAATAATTTTGAATGTAGGGGGAGAAGACCGACGCTATATTATGAATTTGGGTGTTGGAGCATCCTTTACCGGTGAGCATTTATCATTTGATTTAATTCCCGAGAATGGCGTGGTGTTGGTAGGAGGATATTTAAAACTACCGGCATGGAACGATGAACTACTGGCAGATTTTTTAAAAGAAGCTAAAAGGAAAAATAATAAAGTAGTTTTTAATGTCTGTATTGTTCAAAATAGCAATGTTGACCCAAAAAGGGTCCTGCCTTTACTCAAATATGTAGATATCTTTTTGCCAAATAAAGATGAAGCTCACTCAATCACTGATAAAGAAGACATACCTCAACAAGCAAAACAGCTACACGCAGCCGGAGTAAAAAATGTGATAATCACAAAGGGTATTGAGGGCCTATATGCCAGTGATGGAAAGTCTCATATAAATATGGGGACTTTTCAAGTAACTACTATTGATCCTTCGGGCTGTGGGGATTGCTTTACTGCCGGACTCATTGCCGCACTTCGTCGAGGATGGGAAATTATACCCATGCTGAAATTTGGCAGTGCAGTCGGTGCTCTTGGAGCAACCGCTTTGGGCTGTACAACCGGTGTGCCTCTGTACGAGGATGTTGACCAATTTATGGAAAAGAATAAAATCGAAATAGCAGTTGCTGATATTAACTAAGGTAAAAACAATCATGATTTTTCTTCTGTAAGACTTATATACATGAAAAAGATAAAAGGCCCGGGAATATTTCTTGCACAATTTTTAAGAGACGAGGCACCATATAATAATCTTTTGGATATAAGTAAATGGATTGCATCACTTGGATACAAGGGCGTCCAGATTCCTACTTGGGATAGGCAGGTATTTGACCTCAAAATAGCAGCGGAGTCAAGCGATTATTGTTCAGGTTTAATTGAGAACCTTAAGGATATTGGTCTCGAACCGACAGAACTCGCGTCACATTTACAAGGGCAGGTACTGGCTATGAACAACAGTTACAAGACTGCTTTTTCGGCTTTTTACCCAGAAAATTTAAATGATGCAGAAATTGTCGAATGGTCAACAGACCAACTCAAAAAATCAGTATTAGCTTCTGCAAATATGGAATTGTCTTCCATACCTGTTCTCTCAGGTGGGTTTGCATGGCATATGGTTTATCCTTGGCCACAACGACCTGACGGATTGATCGATGAGTCATTTAAGGAACTTTATAAACGCTGGAAACCTATACTCGATTTTGCCAATGAATATGGAATCAAGATCGCTTATGAGCTCCATCCGGGTTCAGACTTATTTGATGGAGCAACCTTTGAAAGATTTCTTGATATCTCGAATGAACATCCTGCGGTTAGTATCAATTACGATCCGAGTCATTTTCTGTTGCAGCAACTAGATTATTGTCATTTCATTGAATTATATGGTGAAAGAATTTCCGCTTTTCATGTTAAGGATGCAGAACTCAATCCGAATGGACGCACCGGCGTTTATGGTGGTTACGAATCCTGGCAGAACAGAGCCGGTAGATTTAGGTCAATTGGAGATGGGCAAGTCGATTTTAAACGGATATTCACATTACTGGCAGAAAAGGGGTATGATGGTTGGGCAGTACTGGAATGGGAATGTTGTATAAAAAGTCCAGAGCAGGGTGCGCGGGAAGGAGCTCCTTTTATAAAAAATCATATTATGGAAACCACCGATATCGCATTTGATGACTTTGTCGGCAATAAAACGAATACCGAAATAAACCGAAGAATTTTGGGTATAGGTGATTTTGATAATTGAAGATTAGAGAAATTTATTCGACAACTGTGTGTTTGGAAAAAATATAAGGATATAGTAAAAAGAAGATAATATGAAAAGGGAAATTAATGTTGGAATTATTGGTGCATCATTCATGGGCAAAGCACATAGTAATGCTTACGCAAATGTTTCGCATTATTTTGATTTACCCGCAAAACCTGTAATGCGTGTTGCATGTGATACAAATCCTGAATCTTTAGATAGATTGGTAAATCAATATGGTTGGCAGGAAAAAGAATCTTCATGGAAAAAACTAGTCGAAAGAGATGATATTGACCTTATCGACATTTGTACCCCCAATTTGTATCACAAAGAAATTGCTATCGCTGCGACTAAGAATGGCAAGCATGTAATTTGCGAAAAACCTCTTTGCATGAATACAGATGAAGCTAAAGAAATGCTGGATGCTGCTGAAAAGGCAGACGTCAGGCATATGACAGCTTTTAATTACAGAAGAGTTCCTGCTATCGCTTTGGCTAAAAAATTAATTGATAATGGTAAAATAGGCAAAATACATCATTTCAATGCGGTTTATTATCAGGATTGGTTAGTTGATCCGAAATTTCCCTTTGTGTGGAGACATGATTTGAAGGCCGGAGGGTCTGGTGCCCATGGAGATATGAATGCGCATACAGTTGATTTGGCAAGATTTCTTGTTGGGGAAATAGATACCGTAACTGCTATGGAAAATATATTTATCAAGGAACGACAAAAAAGTGATGGCAGTGGTACTGCAAATGTTACTGCCGATGATGCAATGGTATTTCTTGCTAAGTTCAATAATGGAGCTTTAGGAAATTTTACTGCGACAAGATTTGCTACAGGTAGAAAAAATTATCTGCGACTTGAAATATTTGGCAGCGAAGGCGCGATTATATTTAACCTGGAAAACCTGAATGAACTGGAATATTTTTCTCGAAACGACAGTTCTGAAATTCAAGGTTTTAGAAAAATTTTAGTTACAGAGAGCAATCATCCATTTATAAATATGTGGTGGCCCCCTGGTCATATCATTGGATGGGAACA
>VAPM010069658.1_pt1 | contig 27737 bp, 21 predicted proteins | sample 3395091 | NCBI WGS metagenome assembly VAPM01 (sample SAMN08290445, study PRJNA428436) | hydrothermal vent metagenome | isolation source: Deep-sea hydrothermal vent chimney 3 | place: Pacific Ocean: Juan De Fuca Ridge
GAGGATCCATTTTTCGGCCGATGATTAATCGCGGAGCACCAATTATTTTTGCAGTATCTTGTTGGACTTTACTATCCCGTAAACTAATTAGAGAAAAGGTCTGTCCTAGTTCTTTCAATTTTTCTGCACTTAGGCAAGAGTCTTTCCCGCCACCAATCGGCAATAAACAACGATCTTTAAACTTAATTCGGATTGGTTTTAGTGTTGAATTATCAATAGGGAATTTTATTAAATTATGAAAATTTATTTTATGACGATAAAAAAATTCACCGAGTCCACGTTCATATAATTTATTCCAAAATTTGGCTTGCGTAGAATTTAATTTTCCACTCTGAATTTCAATTTTTTTTGGACAATAAGCTTTATAATAACCGACACCTAGAGCCAGGTGAAGATTAAATAAAGCACGTTCTAATAATCTATTATTTAATTTCTTAGTATTAATTTGACAAGCAGAAAAATCTAAAGTTTCTTGGAAATTAATTTTGTTATCAAAAGAATAGTAAAAAGTAGCCTGCCCGGTTTTATGATTAAAGGCATAGCGTTGAAAGATAAAAATTTTTGCTTGATCTAATTTCATAATTATTTTAATTCTCCCCAATTTTCTCCCACACTTTCATTGACAATAATGGGAACTTTTAATTTTATAACATTTTCCATGATATTTTTAATACTTGGTAAATAAGTTTCTAGTTTATCTTTTTTGATTTCAAAAATCAACTCGTCGTGGACTTGGAGTAGCAGGCGAATTTCTTGGTGATGATTAGTAATGAGGTTATTAATTTTAATCATGGCGAGTTTAATAATATCTGCTGCTGTTCCTTGAATAGGAGTATTGATTGCCATTCGTTCAGCGCTTTTTCGGACAAAAACTAAGGTGGAATTAATTTCTGGTAATAAGCGTTTTCGACCAAAAAGCGTTAAAACATATCCTTGTTGCTGAGCCTGGTGAATAGAATTCTCCATCATTTTTTTAATATTTGGATAAGAGATAAAATATTCTTTAATGAATTCTTGTGCTTGCCAGTAGGGAATATGAGCATTTTGACTAAGGCCGTGGACTCCTTGTCCATATAAAATACCAAAGTTTATTGCTTTTGCTTCTTGACGCATTTTGGGAGTCACCGCTCCCAAGGAAACATTATTAATTTCGGCGGCGGTTGTCTGGTGAATATCAATTCTATTCCGAAAAGACTGAATCATTTTTTTGTCTTGAGACATATGAGCGGCTAAGCGTAATTCAATTTGAGAATAGTCAAAGCTCGCTAAATAGAATCCCTTTTCAGCAATAAATGCTCGACGAATTTCTTGTCCTTCTTCGGTTTTACTAGGAATATTTTGTAGGTTAGGATCGCTAGAAGAGAGACGGCCCGTCGCCGTGATGGTTTGGTTAAAATTAGTATGAATCCTTTTAGTATGTGGATTAATGAGCCGGGGGAGAGCAATTAAATAAGTTGAAGACAGTTTCTTTAACTCCCGATAATTTTGTAGTAAAGGAATAATGGGATGACGCTCTCGTAATTTTTCTAATTCTTTCTCGGCAGTTGAAAAACCAGTTTTAGTTTTTTTAATGTTTATAGTCGGAATGGCCATTTTTTCAAAAAGTATTTCTCGTAATTGTTTAGGAGAATTAATATTAAAATCTTGACCAGCTAATTGTTGAATATTTTTTTCCAAAATTGTTAATTTTTTTTCTACTTTTTTGTTTAAGCTTTTTAAGGGGGCGGTTTGTAATTTAATACCATTATTTTCCATTTCTCCTAAGACTCTTATTAGAGGAACTTCAATGTCGGTAAATAATTTCCAAAGCTTTTCTTTTTTCAACTTTTTCTCTAATATTTTTACCAGTCGATTAGTGAAATCAGCGTCCTCACTAGAATAAAGATTTAATTTCTCAGAATCTAAGCTAGCAAAATCTAAACTTAATTGTTGTGCTGAACCTTGAGCTAAATCATTTTTGTTTATTTTTTCAAAACCGAGTTCGGTAAAAACAACGGAATCTAAATTGTGTTGTCGATTGCTCGGGTTTAAGAGATAAGAGGCGAGCATCGTATCAAAATAAATTCCTTGTAAATTTACGTTTTGATTTTTTAATTCTTTAAAATCAAATTTTAAATTATGCCCACATTTTTTTATTTTTTTATTTTCCAAAATTACTTTGAGTTTTTCTAAACGTTGGGGGGTAATTATAACAAAATAGGCTTCACCCTTTTTCCAAGAGAAACTTAGGCCGATTAACTTGGCACGGAGAGTGTCTAATCCCGAAGTTTCACTATCAACGGTAAAGATCTGTTGGCGAAGTAATTTTTTATAAAAAGAATTAAATTCTCGATCAGTATTGATTAATTGATAGTTAAATTTTCTTTTATTTCGCTTAAATTTATCTTCGGATTGAGGATTGCTTTTCTTTTCTTCAGGACTTTGATTTTCAATATTGTTTTTCCCCTGGTTTTTATTTAATTGATCACGTAAATTTTTAACTTTATTTAGTAGGGATTGAAATTCTAATTTACTAAACAAACTAATAACTTTTTCCAACCTAAAATTGGAATATTTAGTATCTTCTAGAACGAATTTAATGGGTGCGGATAAATCAATAGTTGCTAATTGTTGGCTTAAATAAGCGTCAGATTGATATTTCTTCAATAAATCCAGAAGACGTTCACGAATTTTAGGACTCTTTGCCTTAACTGCTTGATAAACTCCATCTAAAGTTTGAAAATTATTTAATAGTTCAATTGCTGTTTTTTCACCAATTCCTTTCACTCCTGGTAAATTATCGCTGGGATCGCCACGAAGAGCTTTATAATCAATAATTTGTTGCGGGCTGAGGTTGTAGCGCTTTTGAACTTGTTTAATATCATAGAGAATACTATCGGCTAAACCGCGACTCATGGTATAGACTTTTGTTTGTTCGTTTACTAATTGCAAAGTGTCTAAGTCGCCAGTGATTATTATTTTTTCTAATTTCTTATTATTTTGAGTTTGTTGGCAAATAGTGCCAATTAAATCATCAGCTTCAAAACCACTCTGTTCAAAAATTGGAATATTAAAAGCGCTGGCAATTTCTTTAATCAACGGAATTTGTTCAAATAATTCTGGAGGTGTTTTAGCGCGAGTAGCTTTGTAATCGGTATAGGCCCGATGGCGGAAAGTTGGTCCTTTTCGATCTAAGGTTAAAACCACATAATCTGGATGAAATTCATTGAGGGCTTTTAATAAAAAGGAGGTAAAACCATAAACAGCATTAACTAATAAACCACTCTTGGTGCGAATTGTTGGTGGTAAAGCATGAAAACTGCGATAGATTAGAGCATAGCCATCAATGATTATCAATTTGGGTTTAGTTTTAGACATAAGTAAATTTTATCATTTTTAAGGCTGATGAGCAATTTGTTAGATAGATGTGTTTTGTTAGAATTTTGAAGTAATTAATTAGCCGACAACCTCTTGCTTTTAGGCAGAGGTCTTTTTATCTTCATAAAAAGAAAAAAGCAATAGAATTGAATATTATTCTATTGCTTGGTACCAAGGGAAGGAGTCGAACCTTCGCGGAATCATTAGTTTACCGCATACCGCATTGTGTTTTACATTGCGATCACCACAATGTTTTTTTTCCTTGGCGTTTGATGAACTATAAGTATTATAACATTTTATGTTTTATCTGTCAATGGTAAGTAGTGAAATTTTAGATGATTAGTTTCTTCTAAGATTTCAATCGTCGCTTTTACCGACGGATTATATGATGGTTTTAGATAGAAGTTATTTGCATATTCTTTTTGTAATGGTGATAAAAATTCATCCCCCCAAGAAGGTGAGAAAGTATTTACCCCCAAAAAATCAATAATAATTTTTTCAGTATTATTTTTAGGAAGTCGCGAACGTATTGCCGCTAAAGCTTCTTTTCCTAGTTGGCGAGATATTAGCAAATCACCAAATTTTTTTAATTCAATTAACATATTTTGCAGTTTAAAAAGAAATTAATGCTAAACAACCCCTAAATTTGGTCGTACTGGGTCGTACCTCTAATTTATTAGTAGTTTCATCTAAAATTAAATAAGCACTCCCAGATTGGAAATATAATTTTAAAGCTATATCCTTTTTAATATCTATAATTACTTTTTTGACATATTTGAGTCCATTTCCTCTATTCTCTGGCGCTCGTCCCGAGAGTTTTTCTGTAAAGGAAACTAATAAGGCTTCTTGGTCATTGGTTAACGTGGATCGCACCCTCTGCAAAGTCGTTAAAATGCCCTGTCCCCGATCAGCCAAAGCTATTTGTCGTTTATATAAATTATAAGCAAAAAATATTCCGCGAATATCTGGCCAAGACCCTAAATTATGATCAAAAGAATTATTGCCAATTTCTCCAACAACAGAAGTTATTAAAGAAAAATCTTTTTTTAATTCAGGAATTTCTAACATCATTTTTTCTAAATATTGGAGTCTGGTTTGAAAAGTTGGACTATCTAAACAAAAAAATTCATTTTTTAATCCACGATTATTTGTTAGATTAGAAATAGATTTTGAAACCCATTCTTCTGCCAAAGAAAAAATATTATTTCCGATTAATTGAATATCAGAGAGTTTATAATAACGATATCCGTCATGATTGAAGCGAATTGCCCGAAGTCGGCCAGATTTATCCCAACGTCTCAAGGTTTGCATTGAAATATTAAGTATTCTCGCTGCTTCGCTGATTTTTATTAAGCCCTCATTATCTATCATGCTAATTTATAAATAGTATTAAATTATACAAAATTATACATTTTTATGTCAATATATACATTATAATCCTCTAAATAAAAATGTCAATACTTGTAACGGTGCTTATTATTATAAAAACCATTGTTCAAAGTGTAAAACTTTTTGTCCTCACGTCCCAAAAGTATTTACAAAAATTATAAAAAGTGTTATTATGTTTTCTGAATAGAATATTATTAAAATAATAAAATCATTAGATTGATTAATATTTTTATATGTTAACAGAAGACAATATTTTTAAAATTAATCTTGACAATCATGATGAGGATGATCTTTTGAAGAATAAATCAGAAACCAATATAAAACCTAATGAAGAAGGGGCAACAAAACATTCCGCAGAATGGTGGAAAAAGCAAGATCAAGCATCTGAAGGGGCTGACAGTTTTTATAAATTAATCAAAGATAAAAATTTAAATACGATTTGGGATGAAAATTATAAACATAATCCTCTATCTTTTTTTGAGGATGAGAATTTTGAATATCTCAATCAACTTGAAGTTGGTGAACGTCTTAATTTATTGGCCATGTCTGCTACCTCGCTACTTATTACTCCCCAGTCAGCAGAAAAATATTTTGAAAGATTCCCTGATGATTTATTAGCAGTAGATAGCATTTTTTCATTTGTAAGGTTTGAGGATATTAATTACAGAAATTATCATTTATTTTCTATATGTGCTTTGCAAATGGATCCTGGCGATTTAAGAGTTTCTAACAATGGTAGCTATCAGCAGCTTGAGGGGAAATTAGAACAATTTTATAATATTGCCCTTCGTCGACGGGAAGCTCCTAAATTTTTATTAAGTAATTTTAATAATTTGGACATCAAAGATAATTTTGCCGAATTTGGAAAGGCCGCTTCAGGATTATTTGAAGTTTTAAATAAGGCTGATGATCAGAATACTAGACTAGATACATCTCCAATGTTTTCGAATGAATATCAAAAGTTATCAGAAGATAAAAAATCACTCTTTTTAAGAAAATGTTTAGCGCAACTTCAATATTCTTTATTATTTACAGAAACTTTTAATAGCCGTTTTACTGCCGAATCAACCGCTTATTATGATGCTCACATCGAAGATCATTATAATGTAGCGCATTCCATGATTTTTAAAACATATCAACCTCGTTCATCCTACAATATTGATCAAAGTTATTTTAGACATGAAATGGATTGGACGGTTGAAACTGGTGGTGATGTTGAAGAGTATGCTGATCATAAAATGCTTCTTGCTGTTTTAGAAGAATTTCAAGACTTGAAAGCTGATCAAGATGAAAATACGGAATTGCTTGTTGAATTTTGGAATAAAAATCGTAATCCTATTTTTATTAATTCCGTTTCTCGGGCACTGTCTAAACAAAACGTTAACTTAGCGGCTTCGCGATTATTAGAAAATTTACAATCCGAAAAAGATAAGAAAGAGCCAATTAGTGCTATGCTATATCGCTTGGAGTTTGGTAAAGTTGGAATTTCAGAAGATGGAATCAAATATTTAGAGAAAATATATGATTTAGGTCAATATAATAAATCAGAGTTTTGTGCTAGTCGTTTAACAGCTAATGGAGAAATAGGTATTTTTAATGAAGAGCTTGAATTAATTAAATATTTTCATCTTGGTCAACTTGATAGTCCGGAAAAAAGAATGAAAGCGGAAGTTTTAGATTTTACCTACGACACTCTTTTCATTGGGGATAAAAATGAAACCAAAGAAGAAAGACAAGAAAGAGAAATCTATCTTGAAGAATTCAAAAAAAATTATTACCGCATTTCCGAAGAAGAAATATTCAAAAATACTGATACTAGACTTAATAATCTTTCTTTTAAGGAACAAGGCTGGTTTTTAATTTATTTTAATCAAGTTAGTCAGAAAGACAAAGAACAATTGCGCAATTTTATTGCTACTTATCGTGAAAATGGTGTGAAGAGTTTTTTATCTCTAGAGGCCAACCAAAAATTAGGAAATAAAATAGTAGAATTAGGGAATAAATTAGATCGAGATTCTGGACAAATTATTTTTCATAAAATTTCTGAAATTATCGATTTAGCGGAGAAGGAAAATCAAGAACTTGAACAGTTATTTTTAACAGATCAGATTGATATTGATTTTGATTGGAAAGATATTCGTTTATCCTTATTGAATAAAACACAAAATATTATTGTAGATTTTAATAAATCATTCAAGGGAAAAAATGAAACAAAACAGATCTCTAAGTTATTAAGTGATTTAGAAAAAAGTCAGGCGGACATGTTATTACTGACACAAGTTTTAAAAGCTACTAAAAAAGAAAGAGAAAAGATTCCTCTCGAAATAATTAGGGACTTAACTCTAGAAAAAAAAGTGATTGATAATCACCATCGAAAAGTTTTAACTGTGACCGAGAAAAAACAACTAGTAAAAATTGCTGAAGAAAATTATCAAAATTTATTTTTACAGAAAAATAAAAATTATAATCCTGAAGCCTATCACCGAATTATTTCTAATTTTAAAAAAGAATTAGAAAATATTGATGGGCAAATGATATATATTTTAAAATATAAAGGTAACATTATTTGTTTTAGTAAATTCAAAAAGATTTCTGCCGAAGCGGTTGCTGGTGGATCTTTTAATGTTTCTCAAGATGTTCAAGGTTTGGCTCTTGGGGGAGCTTTTCTTAATAAAGTTTTAAGTGAAATTTCTAAATATTATGATGTTCATATTGTGAGTCGAAAAGATAATCTGGCCAACAATTACTATCAACGTAGTGGATTTATTATTACTGAAGAATATCGAGAGAAAGATGGAGTTGATTATTATCGAATGCTTAAACCCTCCGATTCGGCTCGGCTCTTAAAAAAGGCTAGTTAAAGATTAATGCTGAGTTTTCAGGAAGCTGAGCTTGAAGTTTTTTTCTCTCCAGCCTCATTCCAGAGAGAATTAAAAATAAATTTATTTATTTCATAAATATTCTTATTTTCAATAATAATTGAAACCAGGTGTTCTTTATTGATGACTTGGAAAGATACTTTATTATCATAAATTTGAATTGCAGACTTGAATTGCACTAAATGCTTATTAAGATAACGAATGTTCGTTATTTTTTTGTAGTCTAAATTGCTATTAGGTTCGTGAAACGGATCGGCACCAATTCTGATAATTCTTTTTGGTATTCCAAGTTGTTCGCGTCGGTTTTTGTACCAGGAATTTATTTTTCTAAATTCTTCTTCTTTTTGTAAAGCGCTTTTGTCAAGTAATAGACAAATTTCTGTTTTACTAGTTAAAGTATCTTCTAAAACTCTCCTAAAACCATCTTGACCTTCATAGAATTTAACCCCAGGTTTATTATTAATTAAATTATAACTGGAGATTAAATCTGGTAAAGAAGCTGTGAATTCTCTTTTAGTCTTATTAAGTTCTTTCTCACGATATTCCAAAACTTTTTCAAGATTTGCGGGATGTTCGACAATAAACAAAGTTACACTTGACTTACTTTCTTTTTTTGAAATCAAGCCCAAATCAATCAATTCTTCCAGCCCCTTATAGGTCACGCCCCGGGGTCTTTTTGTTTTTCTAGCAATATCACTAGCCTTTAAAGGACCATTTTGTAGTAGGCAATCAAATATCTCAGCCTGAACATTAGTTAAACCGAGTTTGAGAAGTATTTTTTTATCCATATTATTTAATTTTAATGTTTTTTAATATCTTCAATTATTTTTTTTCTGCTTAATTCTTACAAAATATCTGGTATTCTCTCTGTCTATACCAGAGTATAAATTGTGGATAACTTTACAAGACTTAGATTTTGTTGTGTTAGCCACTCAAGTAGTTCTTGTTTATATCACTACTATAGCAAAATAAAATATGTTTGTCAACTTTAATAATGACAAAATTAATAAATAAATATACTTGTTTTATACAGTATTGTCAGATGTTTTATTAACAATTATCAATAAATGTCCTAATTAGTATTGACAGATATGTCAAGCTATGATATACTGTCAGTATTAAAAGTGAGAAAAACGAAAGGATGATGATTAAATCGTTCTCCTAAATAGATTAAGGAATAATCTATAGTGTACGTAAATAATTTAAAGTGATTATGACAGTTTCAGGAGATTAAGATGAATTAACATCTACTTCTTTCTTAAAAAATAAGAAAGGAGTTAGGGAGAGAGTTCATTTCCTGAGGCTAGCAAGCACTTATTTGTTTGCTTTCATCTTCAGTCTTTGACTCAAGTTGAAATAAACGTTTGGTCGAGCTGATCCGAAGATTACGTTGCAAACCGTAATCTCAGGCGCAGGCGATCTTAGTATCTTGTAACCGTATTTCCGCAAGGAGAAAAGGTTCGGAGAAAAGCGACCCAACGTGACCGTCTCTTATGAGGAGATCGGCTGAGCCCCTAAACCTTGAACAAGTTTAAGACTCAGGAATTTCCTCAGAAAAGAAAAAAAGAGGGAAAGTTCTTTGTCAAAAAAAATATTAAAATTTTTTTATTCTTTGAAAGGCATTATTCAGAGTATCCTGTTAGCGCATTATTAATTAGATGGGCGATAGAATACTCCGGACAATGTTGCGAGGAGAGAAAAAACTAAGTCGATGAAAAGTGTAAAATTTTTTGCCAGCCTGGGAGTAGTCTCTGGGTATGGGCATAAAAATGTAACCGCTACCAGCGCGGTTAATATAGCTGGAAAAGCTTGGCAGAAAGCCGCTGCCGAGGTAGCCACCAAGAACGGGGGCACCTATGTTGGTGCGGTGATTACTCCAGCGCGAGTAATTTATCATATTGACTGGGGTTGCCCGGTCGGCGGAGAAATTGCAGTCGCCATTACTGGCGAATGCAATCCAGAGTATACTAAATTGGCAGCATATAAGGCTGCCGTATTGACAACATTGAAAAGGGCCGCGTTGGCTCTTGGACAAAAGACAACTCAGTTGACCTTCCAGGAGGTCGAATTTGAGTACTTAGATTTTCGTCCTAAAGGAAAAAAATAGAGGCAACTATAAACCGTGTACCAAGGCTACGTGAATGTTTTGGAACTCAAAAGGTAGAGTTAAAATTACCTATATATTAGTTAAAATTTTCGAAAATGGAAAATTTAATTAATATGACTCCCCACCCGATTAATATTATCAAGGAAGGTCAGCCAACCAAAACCATCCCTATTTCAGGGAAATTGATTCGGTTGAAAACCTCCACAATATTAACGGGGGTTGAGGTCAATGGTGTGCGTTTATCTAAAACTGTTTTTGGTGAGCCCGAAGGGCTCCCGAAAGAAGTTGAAGGAACTTACATTATTGTTTCTCAGCTCGTGAAGTCAGCTTTGCCGCAACGTTCGGACCTTCTGGTCCCTGCTGAAGTGGTGAGGGATAACCAGGGACACATCTTAGGATGTCGTTCTTTGGGAATCTAGGTTGATTTACGGAGGAGCCTGAACAGGATTCGGGGTGTTAAACAAACACCTGGCAACAGAATAAATAGTTTCCCGAATAGTAGAAAAATGGGTTAATAAGTCACTACGAAGTTCAAACAAAATCTGGATAACTATTGTTCAAATAGTTATCCTCCCTCTCGAAATGTGTGTTTCGACTGATGAGTCCAAAAGGACGAAAGGGAGTTGTTCATTTAAAATTAAGATAAATTAAATCTTTCATTTTTCTATTTTAATTTAATAATTCAAATATTTTAATTCTTATTTTTAGTATTTTCTCAAAAAAGATATTAGAAATGAGAATTAAAATAATTTGTTAACTTTAAAAAAGGAGACCTAATGTGAGATTGATGAAAATCAAGGTAAGCGTTAGGAAGAAAGATGAAAAAGGTTATTGTTTGTGGTCCGCCCCACTCTGGCAAATCGGTGTTTTTGGCCAATATCATGGCTAAAATACCGTGTGATCAATATATATTGATCTATGGGTGTCCCGATGGTGAGGGACATTGGTCAAATATTGCCAACCAAAATGTAGCCCAGGCAATTAGACAGAAAGGTGTTTTTGACGCCACTTTTCTAAATTTCATTACGAAGTCCATCCGAAATGCCGAGCAACGCTTGGTGTTAGTAGATGTTGGAGGACGTCGCTCTTCTGAGAATGAAATTATTTTTCGCGAGTGCGAAGGGTATATTATTCTTTCGTCTTCGCCAGAAGAAATTTCGGCTTGGCGACAATTCGGTGATGGGCTGGGACTGCAATGTCTAGCTGAACTGGATTCGCGGCTAAGTACAGAGGAGTCTGTTCTTTATCCCAACCAAGGTGATGGAATCCTGAGGGGTTTGGTTGTCGGGTTAGAACGGGGGACCTTCGTAAACTCGGTTGTAATTGATGTTTTAGTCAAACGATTCAAAGCAATAATTACAGCTAATAGCCAGATGACGCTGGCTGAAAAAGAAGCGGATATTTCTGGGATTCAATTAGCTGACAAGATTGGCATTGAAGACCGGACCGACCCATTCTTAGGTTATCGCCCCTGGCATTTAATGCCAGCTTTGAAGGCGGTAAAACGTCTGTATTCTAAAAAGATAATTCGCATTTGGAACATTCGCTCTTTTTGGACGGCATCAGCGATGGTTATTGCTTTCCAAAAATCACTTGTGGAATTGTTTGATGTTTCTAATGGTTACATCGCAATTCCGAGTTTGAAACCAAAGAAGTCTGGGTCAGAAATTGGAATTGACTGGAGAGTAAATGAATTTGACGATTTTACCATCGTTAACTTCAGGATTAATGGTGATATATTTGATATATCTACCTTACGGAAAGTGTACCCACCGGCCGTTAATCAAGCAAAAGGGGTGATAATTTCAGGTAGAGGACCGATTGTTTTAGGGGCGACTATTGCTCGTGCCTACAGCAATGGCAAACATCCGTTTATTGCGATGTTTGCTGCGGCAGAATCGGGCCGTAAACAGCTTTCTTTAAATGGTCAAAAATGGGATGAAGTCTATCCTGTTTGTGGCCCATGTGTGGAAATTGCCGGCCAGAATATCGGACGGCTAATTCCTGTGAATACAGAAAATCTTAAATTTGAGGTCAAGGAGGACCCTATAAAATGAAAGAATTAAATTGGAAGTTAGCTGATGGTACTCTGGTTATTGATCGGAAAAATAGCCATCTAGCTAGCCATTTAAAGACTTACCCTTTATTGAGTGAGGCCTTGCCATTGGCTTTAGCTCAAATTGCTCCCCTTCATCAGAAAAATTTTCATCTCCAAGAAGTGAAGATGGATAAGGTTGTTGGTGAATCTATTTGTGTCGCTACTAATAAGAACGATGAAATTGTTTACGCCAAACGACCAAATCGTGAGGGGTTAACGCGATTCGTTAAGAATCGTGTCGCTGAAGAAAGTAACAAAATATCCGTCATCCTTAAGAAAGGTGAGGGATGTTATATCCTTTTGTCCGCTTTTGTCGGTGGACTGACTCCTCCCGAGCCCTGGGACGAGCATGCCACTCCGGAGAGTTTTACGTTCTGGAACGAACATGCCCTAATTTGGGGTTGCGAAGAAATTGTTCCCGGGACTGAAACCCGAGATTGCCCTTGGTAGTCTAAATCTCAAAGTTTAAGCGAATGATTTGTTTATATCATTCGCTTTCTTTCCAAGCTCGTCATTCGTGGCGGTTTTAGAGAGGAATTGCTCTCATTGTTCTTTTATAATCTAATATTAATTGGTTGTCATTTACCATTAGTTTTTTGGTTTTATTGGTTGCTTATTTAAGGCGCTCAATAAAACCAAAAAACTGTAAAAATGAAAAAATTAAAAAAATTACCCATCGATGCCTTTAAAAATGAAATTTTAGAGTGTATTGAAAAGAACCCGGTTTCAATAATTGTGGCCGAAACTGGTGCCGGTAAATCTACTCGTGTACCACAATTTCTTTTAGAATCCACGGATTGGCAAATTGTCGTTACGCAACCACGTCGTGTGGCTGCTAAAGCTATAGCCAAGCGTGTTGCTGAAGAAATGAATTGTCCATTTGGAGACCTAGTTGGTTTTCGAACGGCAATTGAGCATCGGGATAGTTCTGAAACCAGGTGTCTTTTTGTCACTGATGGTTTACAGCTCGTTCGTGAGCTGGTTAAGACCAAAGCATCAATAAGCGGCGGAATTTGTCTTCTTATTGATGAGGTCCATGAGTGGAATCTCAATATTGAGACTCTTGTGGCCTGGGCAAAGAGACATCTTCTCTCTGGCACTGATATTAAAGTTGTTTTAATGTCAGCTACATTAGATTTTAAAGAATTATCAAAATTTTTTGATGATGCTCCCGTAATTCAAGTCCCAGGACGCTGTTTTCCAGTACTAGGTTCGCCTACACATCCAAATGGCATTATTCAGAAAGGATCTTATGAGATGCTCACTGAAATCCAGAGACTAATCGCCGAAGGTGCGAATTCACTTGTTTTTTTACCTGGTAAAGGTGAAATAAAACAAATGGAAAGAGAGCTAAAGCAAAGCAATCCGAAGGCGGAAATTTTACCATTACATGGCGATGTTGATTCGAATCAACAAGAATTAGTCTTCAAATCCTTTGCTCAACCGAAGGTGGTGTTGGCAACTAATATTGCCCAGACATCATTAACAATTCCGGATATCGATGCTGTTGTTGATTCGGGCTTAGAGCGCAGAGTTGAACTCATTAATGGCGTCGAGACCTTGTTGCTGGCAAATGTTTCTCAGGCCGATTGTCGCCAAAGAGCTGGACGGGCCGGGAGAGTTAAAGAAGGTCAATATGTTTTATGTAATAATAAAGCATACGATTCTTTTTCAACCTTTCCAATACCAGAAATTCAACGTTCTTTGTTGGATCAAATGGTATTACGTTTAGCTGGTGCTAATTTAAATGTTTTAGATCTTTCCTTTTATCATCAACCAGAAAAGCAAATTCTAGTTGATGCTAAAAAACTGCTTTATGCAATTGAAGCTCTTGATCTAAACGGAGAAATAACAAAACTGGGGCGAAAAATTAATCGTTTTCCAGTGAATGTTATGTTTGCTCGCATGATGTTGGAAGCACTGGAGCGTAAATGTTTGGCGCCAATACTCAGTATTGTAGCTATTTTAGGAACTCGCTATGGTTCCATTCGCCGCAGACAACGGGATAACGACCCAGAAACCTACCAGTCTTGGGAAAAACTTATCGATTCTGATAAAGAATATCACTCTGATCTTCTATTAGAATATGATTTGTTCAAAATAGCTCGCTTCATGAAAAGGAGTGAATTAGCTAAGAAAGGTATTGATCCGAAAGGTTTTCGGACGGCAGTTGAAATTCGGGAGCGGATAAAAACTGCAATTCACCATCTTGGATATCAGAACCAAGACCATAGCCGGAACAAAACAAATGAAGAAGAAATTCTGAAATGTATTGCTTCTGGAATGTTGGTTCATTTATACCAGCATGCGGGCGGTAATGAATATGTAAATGGGGAAACGCGCACTTTAGCTCGTGAATCCATTATTCAAAATCTTCCTAGTAATCCAGAATGGATTGTCGGGGAACCATTGAATATAGACATTGTTAACCGACGTGGTCGGGCACAAACCATTGCCTTAGTTAAGAGTTGTACAGTGGTTGATCCCCTGTGGTTTATCAAAATTGCCCCGCACTTAGTGGAGCAAAAAATTGAGAACTTACGTTATGATGGGGAATTAATGGGTATAGTTGAAGATCATTTCGTGCTTTTTAACGGTGTTGAAATTGCCCGGAAGAAGAAGTTGGCAGACTATCGCCTAGAAGTGCTTGATAAATTCAGTTCGGCGTTAGCTCATCATTATTTTCCAAGTGATTCTACTTGGCAACAGATTAGCGATGCTAATGAAGCCAATTTAGCAAAATACCGTAAATTTCGGATAAGAAGTGGTGGAATAATTGAGAATTTAGATTCATCATTTTTATCCAATCACTATCAAAACGTGCTTGAGAAAGCCGTAAAAGATAAGAAAATAAAAAACTTATCTTTGCCGGTGATTGAGGCAACATTAGGTGGATTATCTTCGCTTTATTTACCGCTTGATTCGTATCTTTCGGCAGAAGAGGAAAATCGCATCAAACGCGAAAACCCCGATACTGTTGAAATAGCTGGTCAAGAGTATCCTGTTACTTATGGTCAATCAAGTAATGAATTCTATGCCCAGCTTTCAGTTGATAAGAAATTTATTCAAGAAACTAATCTGGAGCGGATCAATCTTCCCAATGGTCGTGAGCTTGTGATTGAGTGCGAAAATTATTCAGGAACTTTTTCTGAAATTCGTATTAAATTTCAGGAACAAATGATCAATAACTTCAAAGCTGAAATTTCTCAGTTTATTGTCATTCCGCAAGAAGAACCGTTTCAGCGGAATAATTGGACATGGCAACTCACTGAGTTCGGACAAACTCTACAAAAATATTTTAATCAAATTCAAGTTGAAATTATTGAGAATTTAAATTCTGATAATCAGACGGAATTAATTGAAATAGTTAAGAGAAAAACTGAAGAAAAGAAAAAGAATCTTCTTATTGGATATGAAAAAGCCAATATTTTAATTAAAAATGAAGAGGATGATTTGGAAAAAACTTTAGTTGAATTTAATATGGAGTTTGCTCAAGAGGAAGTTCACCAAATTCGTAATCAGTTTATAGAAGTAAAATCGTTTTTGCAAAAAGCGAAATTTACAGAAATAAATAATTACTGTCGTGAGATAGAAAAAAGGATTACAGAATTAAAGCCGATGGTAGCAAAGCGGAAAAAAGAACGGGAAGATGTAGTCAAAAAAAATAATATTCCTAATTATCTTTTATCTGCCTTCGGTGGAGACTTGAGCCGCACCACCCAATTTCTGGCTAATGTTTCCAAGATTCAGACTTGGAGATTGGATGAACATGAAATCACTTGCGGTCGTTCTCGGGCGAGCCAGAATATCAAAGAAGCCTGGACTGCGATGAGAGAGAAGTCTGATTTCTTTTGTGGGGCTGATCCAAATGATGTTAAGTATTATGTACACGAATATCATTTTGGAAATAGTCAAAACGAAGAAGATGAATCAGAAATCGATTCATCCAGTGACGCTATGTTTGAGGCTTTGCGTCGGGCTGGTCTAGTCGAATAGTTTTTTGTCTTCCCTCGACATAAAATTGGGCGCTTTAATCCCTAAGAGCGAAATTCAGATGGGAATAAACTTAAAATTGCGAACAGGCTCGTTTAACCTGTTCGCTTCTTTCCCGAAGATATCATTGAAAATGGTGTTTTCAGCAGAGAAATAATAAAATCCACTAGCAATTTGTTGGGTGCTAAAATAAACATTCATATTTAAATTAAACTCTCTCCTTTAAATAAATGTTTATTTCTAATAATTTTGCATTTCGATGCAAAATAAGCCCAGACAAACTATTAGTGGATTTTTATTATAGTCGCTAAATTTAATATTTTATTAATAATAATTTATGGTAAACTTGTAATTTAATTTTAAAAAAATATTTTTATTAAAATTCTTAGTGATGTCAAAAAAAGACTTGGTAAATATCAAGTCTTTTTTGTGGACCCTAAGGGATTCGAACCCTTGACCCCCTGCTTGCAAAGCAGGTGCTCTGACCAGCTGAGCTAAGGGCCCGGCTAATTCATTTTGAGATTATCAGTTATTTGTTTAATCGTCAATAGACTTTTTTATTTGTTATATTTCATTAGCGGACCCAACAACCAAGCCATTAAGGCCTGGCCACTACCAGTCATGACAATGATGCCGACAACTAAAAATAAAATACCAATTAGTTTATAACCTAAACGTGATCCGCCTTCTGATCCTAATTTATCCTCAAACCAGGCAATACGTCCAAAATTGTTTAAAAACCATTCGGTTTTCACGACTAAAAAAGCACCGATAACGGTTATTAATAGTCCAGTTAAAATAAACATAAGATTAGAATTAATTATAATTAGAAATTAGCTTTTAGCGAACATAGTTTAATGGATTCCGTCTAATACCATTAACTAAAACTTCAAAATGTAGGTGGGGGCCAGTAGAATTGCCAGTAGAGCCCATCAGGGCAATAGTTTGTCCGCGTTTAACATATTCTCCAGGACGTACTAATAATCGAGAAGCGTGTCCATAACGAGTTTCAATTCCATTACCATTATTTAATAAAACAGTATTACCATAACCACCGTTCCAGCCTCCTTGGGCGATGATTACTCGACCACTAGCGGCGGCAAAAATTGGGGTACCAATGCGATTAGCAATATCAACTCCGTGGTGGTGCCAAGAATAATATTGGGTGATAACATGACCAACTGTTGGCCAAATTAAGCCCGAAGAACTGACACGAGTGTGAGAAGTTCTAATTAAATTATGAATTGTTGATAAACCAGTATAGCTAGTATTAATAGCAGAGCGGGTTGTGCGACGAGTAGTGGCGACATAGCGCCTAATATATCGTCCGCCAGGAATGATAATTTTTTGACCAATTTTTAGACCAGCACTTAAATCATTAGCCGCTAATATTTTATTCGCTACTACTTTATAGCGTGCCGATAGACCACTAATAGTATCGCCAGATTGGGCAGTATATAATACTCCACTAGTTGGTAAAATTGATAATTTATCACCCGGGCGAATCAGACTATAAGCGGTTAGATGATTAGCCCATAAAATAGTATTAATACTAATTCCAAAATAACGAGCAATAGCACTAATAGTGTCTCCACTTTTAATAGTGTAACTAATAATTCTTTGTCGTTTAATAGTTGCGCCTTGATTATAATTTTGTGGATTATAACTAGAAGCGTTATTAATAATAATTGGCTTAAAGACTAAATTATTATTTTTATTAAAAATTGTTAACTGTTCTTGATTAGCAATTTTTCCAAATGGTGATGGTGATTTTTTATCAAGAATAGCTTGTTGATAAAGACGTTTATCTCTCTGAGCTTGAAGAACTTTATTAGGAATCGCTGTTTCAGTAATTAAAATTTCACGAGGATTAGTATTAATATCGGACGGTATTAGATGGGCTAAAATAGTTTGAGAAAGATCACGACTAGAAAAATTTGGATTAATTGGACTACTTAAATTATTGATAATAAAACCAGTGGCCAAAGTGAGAATAAATAAATAAGCTAATTGATTATGGCTAATTTCTCTTACGACTTTTTTAGTTAAGTCGTCTTTTTTTAAACGGAAGATGCTATAGTAAATCTTTGCTAGTATTCCATAAAAAATATCTTTTAAAATCAATCTTAAAAAACCAATGACTAAGCTAAATAGCTGAGAAATCAATTTATTTATTAGGCGTAGAAATTTAATACCAATTAAGCCCAATTCAATAATGATCTTTTTAGATTGTTGTCCAATTGTTTGCTTGATATAGTTTTTATTAAACTTGACCTTATACTATCATTTTTCAACTTTTATCGTCAATTTATGTTATAATGGAAATAATTAATATTTACAATTTGTGTTATGTATAAAATAGTCTTGCTTCGTCATGGAGAAAGTGTCTGGAATAAAAAAGGCTTGTTTACAGGCTGGACTGACGTTGGCTTAACATTGCGGGGACGTTCTGAGGCTCGGGAAGCGGGTCAAAAACTTAAAAATAAGGGTTTTATTTTTGATTTAGCCTATACCTCATTATTAAAAAGAGCTTCAACTACTTTAGATTTAGTTTTAAAAGAATTAGACCAAGAACAAATTCCTATTAAAATTGATTGGCGATTAAACGAGCGCCATTATGGCAATTTACAAGGTTTGAATAAAACTGCTACCGCTAAAAAATTTGGTCTTCAGCAAGTCCTGTTATGGCGCCGTTCTTATGCTGTGCGTCCACCAGAAATTACTCCGCAAAATCCCTATAATCAAGAACATGATGCGAAATATAAAAATATTAAAGTTCCTAAGTCTGAAAGCTTAAAAGATGTTGTCGCCCGTGTTGTTCCTTTTTGGCAACAAGAAATTATTCCTAAATTAAAAAATCACCAACGAATTATTATTACTGCCAGCGGTAATAGTTTACGAGCTTTAATTAAGCACTTAGATCGGATTAGCCCTCAGAAGATTGCGCAATTAAATATTCCAACTGGTATTCCCTTGATTTATGAATTTAATAGCAAAATGCAAATTCAGCGACATTATTATTTAGCGGATTCTAAAAAATTGAAATTAGCCGTAAATCGTGTTAAAGAACAGGTTCAGCAATCTACAAAATAATTTTAATTTACAATTATCGGAAAGGGTTTTTTTTGTCCGTAGGGGCGAACGCCTTCTTTACAAAATTTAGCAAGATGTCTCTTAAAATAAGGAGTTTTGACAGCTTGTATTTTACCCACTAAATAATAACTAGCCGCCATCATCAAGGCATAAGTCGCAGAACTTGGAACCACTATTTCCCAACGGCTACTAGGATTTCCAAAATATTTATTTTCTCCAAAACTAATTACCAGTTCTTTTTTCCAAGGATGAACAAATTTAGCATGTCGGGCTTCACCAAAAGTAAAAGCACGAATAGAGAGATAGGGTCCAAAGAGTTCATCTTTTTTAATTCTGAGCATTTCCACAATCGCTTCAAATTTATCGGGAAGAATAAAAGTATAAGCGAGATAGTTTTTATAATCTCTTAATAGTCGTGGGAGAGTTAATTTTTCAATAAAGATTTTAATATCTTGAGCTTTTTCCGTGCTACTACTCAGGAACATTCCTAAGTAGGTAGAAATATTATAAGTATAAGGTTCGGGTACTTTTTGATAAGCGAATACTTGATCAGCAATTTGAGCGGCCGGAGAATTAGGACTGCAAGTTAAGAGGGTGGTTTTTAATTTATATTTTTTCGCCAATTGTAATTCCCAGACTGAATCTTTTTCTCCCGAAGCGGAAATTATCAAAGCTTGATCAATGTTTTTATTCTTAATGCTTTTTTGATAATTTTTAATAATTTGTGCGAAACTACTTTCATTAGCAATTACCGCTGGTCGCTTAGCAAAGAGAGCTTGCGCAGTGTGATAGGCATTACCACTACCCACCACCAAAGGAAATTTAAATTTTTGTAGTTGAAGATGAACTGGTGGATTTTTAATAAAGAAATTAAGGGCCGCCATAACACTAGCGTCTAGATTGGGTAAATTTTTAGTATTCATAAGATTTATTTTATTTGATAAATATTAAATTTGAGAATGTTTATGAATCAAGAAAGTCTTCAATCTTCCTTATTCTATTCATATTTTTATTATAATTCATCTTGATTTTTATTTCAATTTAAGTTAGGATGGATTTAAGCTCTGGTTAATTATTTAAAATGTTTTTCTATGTCTGGACATTCTAAATGGGCGACAACTCACCGTCAGAAAGAATTAGTGGATGCAAAACGGGGGGTAGTTTTTACCAAGTTCGCCAATATAATTAGCATTGCTGCTCGTCAAGGTGGCGATCCCGATAGCAATCCTGCTTTGCGCTCCGCCATTGATCGTGCCCGAGCGGTTAGTATGCCCAAAGATAATATTTTACGAGCGATTAAAAAAGGAACTGGAGAACTCGGTGGCGAACAAGTTGAGGAATTATTCTATGAAGGAATTTTACCTGGTGGTATTCAAGTGGTTGTCAAGTGCTTAACAGATAATAAGAATCGGAGTGCTGCAGCCGTTCGTCATTTATTTACTAAAAATGGTGGTTCCTTTAGTTCAGTTCTCTGGAATTTTTCTCAACTGGGTGTTATCCGTTTAGCAACTGCGGAAATAGCTAGTCAAAAATTAAATCATGAAGAATTAGAGTTAGAGCTTATTGATCAACAAATAGTAGATTTTATTAAAGAGCCAGAAGGAATTAGTATTTATACTGAAGTGGTTAATTTTCAGAAAATTAATGATTTTTTGGAGAAAAAAGGCTTACACTCAGAAAGTGCTGAAATTGAATATGTCGCTAAAGATAAAATTGAATTAAATTCTGAACACTCGGAAAAAATGAATAAATTTTTTGCCGAACTTGATGACAACGAAGATGCTAGTACTTATTATTCCAATTTACTTTAAGGATTGATTTATATGTCTCAAATTATTTTAGGAGTTGATCCGGGTTTAGCTGATACCGGTTATGGCGTGATTCAAGAAAATCATGGCCAATTAACTTGTTTAGTCTATGGATCAATTAAAACTCCGGCGGGAACGAGTCTAGTTTCTCGTTTAGAAATGCTTCATCGAGAATTAAAAAAAATAATCAAGAAATATCAGCCACAATTATCTGCCGTCGAACAGTTATTTTTTAATAAGAATGTCCGGACCGCTTTAATTGTCGCCCAAGCTCGAGGAGTAATTCTTCTCACTCTTCAAGAAAATAAAATACCCTTATTAGAGTTTACCCCCGCTCAAGTTAAAAGAGCGGTTACTGCTTATGGGCAAGCTCCGAAGATTCAAGTTCAAAAGATGATTAAACGAATTTTTAAATTATCCCAATTACCACAACCTGATGATGCCGCCGATGCTTTAGCCTTAGCAATTTGTGCAATAAATTCTAGAATTTTATGTCTAAAAAATTAAAAATCGTCCAAATCGCTTCCGAAGTTGCTCCTTTTTCTAAGACTGGAGGCTTGGGAGATGTCAGTCGTAGCTTGTCTAAAGCTTTAGAGAGATTGGGGCACGAAGTGATAATTATTACCCCACTCTATGGTCGAGTTATTGATAAATCAGCTTATAAATTAAAGTTAATTTTTTCTAATGTTAATTTACGTTTAAATTCCAGTGAACAAATTAAAGTTAATTATTGGCGAGCCTATTTAATGCCCGATTTGCCGGTTTATTTCGTGGAGTGTAAACATTTCTTCTCAAAACATAAACGTCTTTATGGCTCGGGAAAAGAAAATGCTCGTTTTTTAGTTTTTGATGTAGCAGCCTTAAAATTACTATCACTATTAAAATTTTCTGCGGATATTATTCAGTGTCATGATTGGCAAACTGGTTTGATTCCTTATTATCTAAAAACAGATTTTCGTTATTCTAAAACTTTAACCAAGGCCAAGGTTATTTTTACTATTCATAATTTAATTTTCCAATTTGGCCATAATTGGTGGCTGACTGCTTTAGAGCATAAAGATTATGGGCATAGTCGTCTGCCACATTTAGATGATCCGCGTTTAGAGTATATTAATTTTGCGAAGCGCGCTATTTTATCTGCCGATTTTATCAATACAGTTAGTGAACAGTATCGGGAAGAAATTATGACTAAAAAATTTGGTCAAGATTTACATCGTATTTTAAAAAATCGGGCTGACCGTTTAGTGGGTATTATTAATGGCATTGATTATAATATTTATAATCCGGCTGATGACCCTGGTCTCTTTAAAAATTATTCTTTTAAGAATTCCGAATTAAAAAATACGAATAAAGAATATTTACAAAAGATTTTTAACTTACCAATTAATAAAGAAATCCCTATTTTTTGTACAACTTCCCGAGTCACTTTTCAAAAAGGTTTTGAATTGCTCATTAAATTATTTCCACAATTATTAGAAATTGATTTACAATTTATTGTTATTGGTTCGGGCGATAAGAAATATATTCAATCTTTGCGTAAAATTGCTCATAAATATCCGGATAAATTAGTGGTTATCCCTTCGCATTTTGCTAATCAAAAATATGAAACCCTAGTTTATGCGGGAACGGATTTTTTTGTTTTGCCCTCCAACCATGAGCCCTGCGGTATTAATCAATTAATTGCGATGCGCTATGGTTGTGTGCCGATTGTTCGAGAAATCGGGGGCTTATATGATACAGTGGAAAATTTTTCTCCAGCGACGAAGACTGGAACTGGCTTTACTTTTAAAAATGAAGATGAGTTCTCATTATATAATGCTATTATTCGGGCCTTAGAGAATCATAAAAATAGTAAAATTTGGGCAAACTTAATTAAGAGTGTTATGATTCAGTCTCACGGTTGGGAAATTCCCGCGAAAAAATATTTGGAATTATATAAACGAGTTCTGAAGAGTTAAACAGAAATAATCTATTAAGAAAAGACGATATGTTGTGGCTCAATTTTTTACATTTTTATCAACCAGCTAATACCGAATTCTATCATATTCAGATTGCTCTTAATAAAAGCTATTGGCGTTTGTTGCGTCTTCTTGAGGAACATCCTCGTTTACGGATGACTTGGAATGTTACTGGTTGTTTATTGGATCGCTTAACTGAAACTGATGAGGGCCAGGCTTTTATTAAACGTCTCGGTAGCTTACTCCAAGAAGGGCGAATTGAATTAACGGGCTCAGCCGCTTATCATGGTTTTTTACCATTATTGCCCGATCAAGAGATTATTTTACAAATTCAAGAGAATGAAAAAATTTTGAAAAAATATTTTGGTCAAAATTTAAAACTTCCAGGATTTTTTATTCCGGAAATGGCTTACAATCAACGAGTCGCTAAGATTATTAAAAAACTCGGTTATTCTTGGATTATTCTTGATGAAATTTCTTATAGTGGTGCTAGTCGACGACGACCACATTGGGGTCAATTCTATTTAGATGCTCGTAGTGGTCTTCAAGTTATTTTTCGTGATCGGCGACTTTCTAGTGTTTATCCTCCCGATAAATTACAAGAGAATATTCAACACTTAACAACTCAGCAAGCTTCTCTTACTAACAAAATCTATTTAACAGCGACCGATGCTGAATTGTATGGTTTACGGCATGAAGACCCTAGTGGAGAACTAGAAAAATTTGTTAATTTAAAATCTTTAAGCAGCACCACTATTTCTGATTTTTGGCGCTCATCTGAACAAAAAAACTTAGAAAAAATTAATTTATTTGCTTCTTCTTGGGAGACTAATCGACAGGAGATAGAACAGGGGACGCCTTATTGTTTATGGCGAGATCAAAAGAATAAAATTCAATTGGATTTGTGGAAATTAGCCAAGTTCGCTCTTCATCTTCATGATCAATTTAAAACTGATCCAAATTTTTATTGGTATCGTTGGCATTTAGTTCGGGGTTTAGCTAGCTGTACTTTCTGGTGGGCAAGTGGACGAAATTTTACTAAGATTTTTGGGCCCGATGCTTGGAGTCCTGATGATATTGAACGGGGCTTAGAAGATTTGATTCGGGCGGTTCGCTCTTTATCTAGTCCGCAAAGCAAGTCGGCTAAATTGCAGGCAGAAAAATATTATTTACAGATTAAAAAACAAATTTGGTCGGAGCATTGGCAGAAGCATTGGCTAAAAGTTATTTAAATTATTTAGAAATATTATGAGTAGGAATAAAATTTTACCTTTGTTTAATCAGCAATTTGTTTTAGATTTATTTCGACGAGAGATTCTCCCACATTATCCAGAATTCAGTAGTATTAGTCATTTAAACATTAAACCTTATAAAGAATTAGTCTGGGAGACTACTTATCATGTCGTGATTGGTTTTGAAACTTATTTTGTCAAGAAGGATGGTTCGGAAACTAAAATTTTAATAGTTTGTTCAGCACATAGTGGCGAACCTCGTGAAAATGTTTATTCGGCTTTAAAATATTTATGGTCGGTAGATTTTCCTAATGAATTTATTAGTTTGCCAGAGCCTTTGTTTTACTCTTCAGAATTTCGTGGTACCTTTTATCGAGGCTTAGCTGGCGAAAATCTTTTATATTATATTCAACATAAAGAGTTTTCTATCGTGGAAGAGGTTATTGTAAATAGTGCGAAACTTTTTGCTCGTCTTCATTCTTTAGGGAATCTTCAACAAGTTAATTTTAACCCTGAGAGTTCACGTATTCAAACTGTTATCCCTGGGGTAGAAGCTATTTATCAAAAAATGAAGCGCCATTATCACGGTAAGTATAATGATGATTTAGTTAAAATTTATAGTTATTTTTTAGATGAAGAAGAAAAATATTTTTCTAGTAATTCCTCTTTAGTCTTGATTCATGGCGATGCTCACCCGGAAAACATTATTTATATTTCCCCCCAGCACTTAGGTTTAATTGATTTTACTGATCTTTGCCTAGGAGATCGAGCTCGAGATTTAGGAACTTTCATCCAACAGTTAAAATATAAGTTTGTAGCTAGTGACCAAGAACGAGCTCAGAACATGGTTAATTTGTTTTTATCTACTTATTTAAAAACCCTTGGCTTAAAATTAAGCCCTGAACTTCAGGCTCGAATTAATTTATATTATAATTGGACGGCGGTGCGGACAGCTATTTATTGGTTTTTAAAGTCCGATCGGGAAGAAGAACGAGCACAAATTTTACTAGCACAAGTTAAACGAAATTTGAAATTATAGTTATTATTTATTTTTCATTTATTTTTGGAACACTTTTTTAATAGATTTAGCTATGATATAATCTAAAAATAGTCATTTTTTATTAATTTTTGTTTTTAATTTCATCAGCTTATGGGTCGTCGACGGAAAAAAAAATCTAATCCTCGAGATTATCTCAGTCTGCCAGAATTTAATCTTAGCCAACATGCTAGGCGGAGTATTTTATTATTAATAGTGCTTGTCTTTAGTGCTATTAGTTTTTTAGGTTTATTTAATTTGGCCGGACATTTTGGTGAATTTGTAGCAGAGTGGTTAAAATTAATCTTTGGTTATGGTCAATGGTTAATTCCTCTTATTTTCTTATATTGGGCTCTATTAATTGTCCGCCGAATCAAAAGCTCTTTAAAATTTACTGATTATCTTGGTTTATTTTTATTCTTTATTTCTTATCAAACTTTGTTTCATTTTTTTATTAATCCTCTTCATTGGAAAAGCGTGGCGGCAGCTGGACGGGGTGGCGGTTATCTCGGTTTTTATTTAAGTAAGCTATTCTTTTATCTCTTTGGTTTTTGGGGTGGGGTGGCGGTTCTTTTTACTCTCCTTCTAATTGCTCTGGTTTTAATTTTAAATACTTCGCTAGCGAGAATAATTGGCCGAGAAAGTTGGTTGGCTAAAATATTAGATTTACTTCGTCTATTTTTTCGAAATTTATTTTCTGACACTGAAGAAGAAAATAGTGCTGGCTCTCCTTCAGAAAATGAAGGTCAAAAATATGTTAGTGAGGCTCGAGAAGAAATCCTTGATGCTTGGCAAGAAAAAACTATTCCCGCTAAGTTAGAGAAAGTTACCGAAGAGCAAGAATCTGTAGAAGACGACAATGAAGAAAAGCATTCTCTAATTTCTGCCATTACCAAGAAGAACCGACCCACGGTTCAAGAGAAAATTATTTGGCCCAAACGGAATATTAAAATTGATATGCCACTGGAGCTACTCAATAATAAATTTAGTAAAGCGCACGGTGGAGATATTGCCGCTAACCGTCTACGAATTCAGCAAACTTTAGAAAAATTTGGTATTGAAGTGGAAATGGGAGAAAGCAAGGTTGGTCCGACCGTTACCCAATATACTTTTCGTCCCGCAGCGGGAATTAAATTATCACGGATTACCACTCTCAGCAATGATTTAAGTTTAGCCTTAGCTGCGCATCCGATTCGAATTGAAGCTCCAATTCCTGGAAAATCTTTGGTGGGTATTGAAGTTCCAAATCATACTAAAGCGATTGTTGGTTTACGAGAAATTTTGGAAGATGATAATTTTAAAAAACGTCAGAATAATTTATATCTTGCTCTCGGAAAAGATGTTTCGGGAACGGCGTGGTTATATAATTTAGCACGGATGCCTCATTTACTTGTCGCCGGAGCCACTAATTCTGGAAAATCTGTTTGTTTAAATTCAATTATTGTCAGTTTATTATATCAAAACAATCCCGCAGATTTACGTTTTATTATGGTTGATCCCAAACGTGTTGAATTACCAGTTTATAATGGTATTCCTCATTTATTAACCCCCGTTATTACTGATGCTAATAAAACGATTAATGCTCTTCGTTGGTGTTTAAATGAGATGGAGCGTCGCTATGACGTTTTAAGTAAGGCACATAAACGAAATATTCAATCTTATAATGCTAGTAGCTCAGAGCGTTTACCTTATATTGTTTTCATTATTGATGAGTTAGCTGATTTTATGATGACTTCTGGAAAAGACATGGAGGCGGCGATTATTCGTTTAGCGCAAATGTCACGAGCGATTGGAATACACCTAATCTTAGCTACCCAACGTCCTAGTGTAGATGTGATTACGGGTTTGATTAAAGCTAACATCCCGACCAGAATTGCTTTTTCAGTTGCCTCCTTAGTTGATTCCAAGACAATTTTAGATTCTTCTGGAGCTGAGAAATTGTTAGGACGAGGTGATATGCTTTTTATGTCACCAGAGTTTTCTAAACCCAAGAGAATCCAAGGTGCCTATCTTAGCGATGAAGAAATTAATGACGTTGTTAACTATATTAAGGAACAAAGTGGTCCTGCTGATTATTTAGAAGGAATAACGGATCGTCAAAAAGTGAGTGGTAATGCGGGGGTTGGTTTAGATGGTAATCATGGTGATGAAGATGAATTATTTGAAGCGGCTCAAGCCTTGATTGTGAAAGCCAGGAAGGCTTCCACTTCAATGCTTCAACGGCGTCTCTCAATTGGTTATGGTCGGGCGGCTAAAATTTTAGATATGCTAGAAGAAGAGGGAATTATTGGTCCTAGTAATGGTTCTAAACCTCGAGAAGTTTTTCTAACTCTTGAACAATATGAAGCCCGTGCAAATGGTGGTCTCAGCTCTATTCCGATTCACGATCGAAAAAGTTCCATTGCTCCTGACAGTTATTTAAATCAATCCGCGGAAGATGTTGACGAAGAAGATAATGTCTTAGTTTTTAAAAAATCATCTGAATCAGATCAAACCGTTGAATCACCTCCAGAGCTAGCAGACGATTCTTCGGAGTCTCCGACTTCTTCAGCTGATCGGCAACTCGGAAAAGAAGAAGTGCTGGACACTAAAAATGAAAAACCATCTTCTTCAGAGAAATCCACAAAAATTGGTGATGAAGAAGATTCAGATTCCGATGATAAAGAAGATTTAGATTCTAACGTTTCTCATCCTCTTGATGATAATGATGAAATGTTTTTTGCTAAATAGTTTTTTGAATTATGTTGGAAAAACTAAAAAAAATTATTCCTTGGAAAATTCTCCAAC
>VAPM010283806.1_pt1 | contig 27680 bp, 20 predicted proteins | sample 3395091 | NCBI WGS metagenome assembly VAPM01 (sample SAMN08290445, study PRJNA428436) | hydrothermal vent metagenome | isolation source: Deep-sea hydrothermal vent chimney 3 | place: Pacific Ocean: Juan De Fuca Ridge
ACCCAGATTATTATTCCGAGGATGAAAAATGCACCAACTGGTGTCACCATAAGTCCGTTTGTTGGAAAGTTTTCAATTCCAATAGCTTCAAAAAGTGGCCATCCAAAGAGCTTTCCTGAACCAAATATCTCTCTAAAAAAAGCAACTGCAAGAATTATCCAGCTATATCCAAGACCATTGCCTACAGCATCCAATACAGAATCCCAGGGTTTATTAGCCAGAGCAAAAGCTTCTAACCTGCCCATGACAATACAGTTGGTTATAATTAAACCTACAAAAACCGACAGCTCTTTATACATATCGTATTGGTAGGCCATCAGTACTTCACTAACCAAGGTTACTAAAGTGGCTATAACTGCAAGTTGCACAATGATTCGCACCCTTGACGGAACGAGTGATCTCATAAGCGAGATAATCAAGTTCGAGAATATCATAACAAATATCACCGAGATAGCCATAGTAAGTGTAGGCTTCATTTGGGTGGTTACGGCAAGGGCTGAACAAATACCAAGCACCTGAACCGATATTGGGTTGTCATCCCCCAGTGGATCGTTGATGAATTTCTTTCTTCTTTTCGAGAAAAGAGCTTCAGCTGGTTTCTTTTCTATAGTTTTTTCTAATGTATCAGTACTCATATTGTTGAATATCTATTCAATTAGTAAAGTAAGGCTACCTTTTTAGTAGCATTTTTTGACTTATTTATATAGCCTTGATAATGCTTGAAATAATTTTCTAACATATCGTTTACTCCATTGGCAGTTAGCGTAGCACCAGAGAGGCCATCAATATGGTGACTATCCAATGCGCTTTGAGGATTATTTTCTCCTTTGAGCATCATAATAGAAACCAGATTTCCACCGTCATCAAAAACTTTCTTTCCATTATATCTGTCTCTGATTTCTGTTGAAGTGATTCTTGCCCCCAATCCGGGAGTTTCTGTTTTATGATCAAAGGAAGTTCCTTTGATTGTATTCAAATCTGTCTCCAAGGCAATGAATCCCCATATTGGACCCCATAGGCCTTTGCCATAAACAGGAAAAATATATGCTTCAATTGCATCTTTATCTCCTGCCTTATGGAATTTGAATACCGGGTACAATCTATCTTCAGGATCTTTTTTGAAGTTTTTGGCGACATTAATATTTTCGGCAATAATATCATTTCCTTTTTCATCCTTTTCGATCCTGTCACCATTAACATTGACCACTATCGATTCTATGGATTGCCCATACAAATCAATAATTTCGTTTCCCTTTTTATCTTGAAGGTTTGTTACAGCACTTAAGATTTTCTTTTTAGTATCCAGTTCTATAGATTTTTGTTGTCTGGGCTTCAATCCTTGATTGGCCACAGATAGCATTCCACCAAGTACAATGGTAAGTATTGCTGAAAAAACTATTATATAAGTATTAGACTGTTGCACGTTGAATCCTCCTTTGTTTATTACCTTTAATTACATAAAAATCAATTAGTGGAGCAAAGACATTCATCAATAGAATTGCCAGCATGATACCTTCCGGATATGCCGGGTTAAATACCCTGATGATAATTGTCAATACGCCAATCAATATTCCATAAATCCATTTCCCTTTTTCTGTTTGGGTTGCAGTTACTGGATCGGTAGCCATAAAGACCGCTCCAAAAGCCAGTCCACCAATTACAAGATGATAATGAGCTGGCATAAGCATAAATTCATTTGCGCCTAAAGCATTGAATAACAATCCTGTAAGGTAGGCACCTCCAAATACACTTACTATTATTTTCCAACTGCCAACTCCAGTTAACACCAAAATTGCGGCGCCAATTAACACCATCAGCATGGATGTTTCACCGATGGATCCGGGTATAAATCCGAAAAACAAATTTGAGAAACTAAAGAAATCGGCACTCAAGGCAGTATTGGAATTTGCCAGGGCATCTACCACTGCACCTGAATTCACTGAGGCTTCATTTGCAATGGCAAGTGAAGTTCCTCCGGTATATCCATCTATTGGTGTCTTGTCGCCAATAAATGTCCATACATCTCCTGATATTTGTGAAGGGTAAGCAAAATATAAAAATGCTCTTGCAGTAAGGGCAACATTTAAAATATTCATCCCTGTGCCACCAAAAACTTCTTTTCCAATAAGCACAGCAAATATTGTTGCCATGGCTACTTGCCAAAGTGGTATAGTAGGAGGTAAAACCAAGGGTATAAGCATGCCAGAAACCAGGAATCCTTCATTCAATGCATGTCCTTTTTTGATTGCAAAGATAAATTCTACGCCAAGACCTGTGCCATAAGAAACGGCAACTATTGGTAAGACTACCATGGCACCAAATATCAGTTGTTGGACAAAGTCCATTTCCATACCAGTAGCCAATGAATGTTGGTAACCTACATTCCACATGCCAAATAGCAAGCACGGAACCATGGAAATGATCACGGTCAACATCATTCTTTTCAAATCAATGGCATCTCTGATTTGCACTCCTTTTGGCAGCGTAACCTCATTGGGAACAAAGAAAAGTGTTTCAAAACTCTCAAATACCGGCATGAGTTTTTCGAGCTTTCCTCCCTGTTCAAATAGAGGTTTATACTTATCGAATACGTCTTTAATAATCTTCATTTACTACTAACTATTTTTTATTAAATCCAGTCCTTCTCTTAATATCTTTTGAAGGTGGTGCTTAGATACATCTATAAATTCGCATAAAGCAATATCTTCTTCTATCATCTCATAAATCCCCAGGCTTTCCATTTCATCATAATCTTCGGCCATAATAGCTTTGATCAGATAAGTGGGCAAGATGTCCATCGGGGTCACTTTTTCAAAAACACCTGTTTGCACAAAAGCTCTTGGCTCACCCTTTGTATTGGTGTCAATGACATACTCTTTATTTTTCCCATTAAGGGAACAAAGAAGACCAAATGCCCTGTGAAAACTTAGTTTTTTTGTTGTAGGTAAAATATAGCCAAAAAACTCACTGTGTCGCCCCTCTGGGATTACAGTAACTTGATTATCATAAAAACCCATATAGCCTTCAGATTTTATTTTTTCACCGGTCAGTACATTCCCACTCACAAATCTCACTTCATTATCACTAATATTATTACTGATAATTTTATTAATGCATGCTCCGGTAAATGTCTTGTAATACTGAGGATTTTTAACTTCAGAGCCTGACAGCGAAATAATTTTTGAGGCATCGTATTTTCCTTCAATAAATAATTTACCTATCTGAGCAACGCCAAATGGGCTGACTGTCCAGATCAAATCACCTTTTCCAATTGGATTAATATGATGAATTTGTACACCGACATTTCCCGCCGGGTGCTTTCCACTGAATTTATGTAATTCCGCATTTTTTACATGCGAAAATACTTGCGATATCTCTGCATCTCCATCTAATCCTATATTGACCTTCCCGCTTGTCAATTTAGCCAGAATGTCGATGCCAGCTTGGAAAAAGTTTTCTTCGCCTTGAAGACAAAAGTCTAAATCAGAAGACAAGGGGTGTGTGTCAAATGTGGATATAAAAATGGCTTTAGGTGTGTCTGCAGGATTGGCAACTACACCGTATGGCCGCTGAATGATATTTGGCCAAACTCCACTGTTCAACATCAAATCAATGGCTTCCTTTTTCTCGATGTTGGCAATTTCAGTGATTGAATTTTTTTTGTAATCTTCTGATACTATTTGTTTATCAGCAAGAATTTTGACCTCCAGCAGTTTTCTTTTCTCTCCTCTTTTTATTTCTACAACCTCTCCACTAACCGGTGAACAGTATTTTACCTCTTCCATTAGGTTACAATAGAGAAGCGGAGTTCCTGCTTTTACTGTATCGCCTTCGCTAACCATAACTTTGGGTCGTTGAATGCCAATAAAATCTGTAGGTTTTAGAGCAAAAGTTTCGGGCTGGTCACATTCTGCAATTTTCTTTTTCGCTTTCCCTTTCAGGTTTATATCAAACCCCTTTTTAAGCTTTATGGTATGTGACATTTAAGAAGTGAATTAATATTCAATTTTTTAAAGCGCAAAACTAACCAAATTTTAATTAATCAAAGTTCTTTGTGGCTTCTTTTTAGCAAATATATTTACAAGAAAATTCAATCAATATCGGCAGGATTATTAACCGATTCTAAGATGTTTTTCGCTATATCTTGCATCAACCACATAGGCGTAGAAGTAGCACCACAAATACCAACAGAATCATTCTCTTGAAACCATTCAAAATCAACCTCAGAACTGTTTTCTATAAAGTAACTTCGATCATTAAAATCTTTGCAAACTTTATATAATGCTTTTCCATTAGAGCTTTTTTTTCCACTTACAAATAACACAACATCATGTTGATTAGCGAAAATTTTCATATTTGGCTCTCTATTGGAAACTTGCCTGCAAATACTGTCATGAGCCTCAAAGGAATTTTCTGTATCTATGTTGGGGTTTTCATCAAACTGTTTTTTGATTTTATCCTTTAAATCATAAAATCCTTTGGTGCTTTTGGTGGTTTGACTAAAAAATGCTGCCGGCTTCGAAAAATCAATTTTATCCAGATCACTTTCTTCAGTAATTATTATGGCGTTGTTGTTGGTTTGCCCTGCAAGTCCTATTACTTCGGCATGCCCGTTTTTCCCATAAATTACAACCTGCCCATCACCTTTTTGCATTTTATCATAAGCGTGTTTTACACGATATTGTAACTTCAGTACCACCGGGCATGAAGCATCAACGAGTTCTATGTTGTTTTTAAGTGCAATAGCATATGTGGCAGGAGGTTCTCCATGGGCCCTGATCAATACCTTACAATCACGTAAGCCTTTCAATTTCTCATGGTCAATAATCCTCAATCCTTTCTTGTATAGGCGTTGTACCTCCATATCATTGTGCACAATATCGCCAAGACAATATAATTCTTTTCCTTGATTCATTTCATCTTCGGCGATCTGAATTGCATATTCAACGCCAAAGCAATAACCTGAAAGCTCATCAATTGTAACCTTCATACTATTTAATTTTTGTTTTTATTAAATCAAGAATTTGATCCACTTGCTCATCAAAAGTCAAATTACTTGTATCTATCTCATATGCATCGTCAGCTTTTTTCAAAGGACTATCGGCCCTTGAAGAGTCTAAAATATCTCTGCCCTCCAAATTTCCTATCATTTTTTCAAGTGAAATACTAGTCCCTTCTTCCAGTAGCTCTTTTTGCCTTCGCGAAGCCCTGACTTTCAGGTCAGCTGTCATAAATATTTTCAACTCCGCATTTGGGAATACAACAGTGCCAATGTCTCTTCCATCCATTACTACACCTCTGCCCCTTCCAAGTCTTCTTTGCTGTTCTACCAGTTTTTTGCGTACACTGGAATTTTCACTAACAGGGCTCACCATATTTGACACTTCCATCTGCCTAATCTGTTGTTCAACATTTCTACCATTGAGAAATGTTTCATTTTTGCCGGTTTCAATATTATACTCAAAAGAAATATCTACTTGCTTGAGTGCAGACGCTACATCCAAAGCGTTTTTTAAATCAATATTATGTTTGATGAAAAATAATGTTACAGCCCGGTACATGGCTCCAGTGTCGATATAAATAAATTCCATTTTTTTGGCTATTGCTTTAGCCGTAGAACTCTTGCCACAAGCCGAATTTCCATCAATGGCAATTACAAAATTTTTCATAGTAATATAAAATTCGATATTAAACTAGCACCCAAAAGTAGGTATAGTTTGTATAATAGTTATGATAATGCCCATGAAAAACCACCTGGGCTAATTGCCAGTTTTTATGTTAGCAATCTTTTACAGGACACGGAATAGGTCCTCTTTTTGGTTGGCTTCTTTTTTTTACCTTGGTCGAAGCGCAGGAGGTAAAAAATATTAACAATACGATAAGTAAAGAATGAGTGATGATTTTTTTCACAATAATATATTTATTGGCAAATATAGTAAGATATATTCTGATATGAGATTATCAATATTATCACAAAATGATACATTATAATATTTACATTTGCCAATAAATACATACGGTCATGAAAGAGCAAGAATCCAAAGCAAAAAAGATAATAAATGATATATCCAATAAAATTGATGAGTTGTTGGAGCAATCAGATATATCAAAAGATGACGTAAAGAAGGAAATTAATATTCGTATCGAAGAACTGAAAAGATCCAGAGATCAGGTCAATGAAGAGTTTAAAAAGATAAGAGAAGACAATAAGGAATCCATCGAGAAGGCTGAAAAATTAGTAAAAAATACAGCAAAAGAAGTTAAGTCAGTCATAAAAGATTTATGGGGAAAGATAACTGACGATCAATCAAATGAAGAGAAAAGCAAAAAATGAATTATCTTTCAGTAGAGCAACTTTCAAAGAGTTTTCACGAGCAACCACTTTTTGATAATATAACTTTCGGAATAGAGCAAGGCCAAAAGGTGGCGCTTGTTGGTAAAAATGGCAGTGGAAAATCTACACTATTAAAAATAATTGCGAGCTTAGAATCGCCCGATACCGGGAATGTAGTTTTTAGAAAAGGCATAAAAGTTAGTTTCCTTCCTCAAAATCCGAAATTCGAAAATCATCTCACTATAAAGGATTATATTTTCAATCAGGACAATGAATTGCTTACTACAATAAGTGAATACGAGCAATATATCGATGGAAACAAAAGCAACATCTCTGACAAAAAGTTCGAAATAATAATCAACAAAATGGATGCGCTATCTGCCTGGGACTTCGAGTCGCAGATAAAGCAAATACTGGGAAAATTAGGCATTCATGATTTTGAAGTTTATGTCGATGAACTTTCGGGTGGACAGCGGAAAAGGGTTGCCCTGGCTGCCACATTGGTAGAAAAACCAGATTTTTTAATTCTCGATGAACCAACAAATCACCTCGATATCGATGTGATAGAATGGCTCGAAAAATACCTTTCTACACAGGCCATGTCTTTGCTATTGGTAACACACGATAGATATTTTCTTGAAGAAGTGACCAATGAAATCATTGAAATAGACGATCAAACTATCTATACCTATAAGGGTAGCTATGCCTACTATCTGGAAAAGAAAGCTGAAAGAAGATCCAGGGAATTTTCGGAAGTTTCTAAAGCAAAGAATCTCTTTGTTAAAGAATTGGAATGGCTGCGAAGGATGCCAAAAGCCAGAGGAACAAAAGCTAAATATAGAATTGATGCTGCACATGAGCTTCAGGAAAAAGCATCCAAAAACCTTCAGGAAGATGCATTGACCTTGAGGATAAATACCAAAAGACAGGGGAAAAAGATTTTGGAAATTAACCACCTCGCAAAATCCTACGGAAAGGAAAATCTTTTTCATGATTTTTCATACATTTTTAAAAAGAACGACCGCATAGGAATTGTAGGTAAAAATGGAGCTGGCAAAACTACGCTTTTGAATATTATTACCGGCTTACAGAACCCTGATGATGGCGAAGTGGTGCTGGGAGAAACAACACAATTCGGGTATTATAAACAAGAAGAGATCTCTTATCCTGAAGAGACCAAAGTAATAGATATTGTAAAAGAGGTAGCGGAAGTTGTTGTGCTTTCAGACGGTGCGACCATTACTGCGGCACAATTTTTAAATCACTTTCTTTTTCCTCACGATACACACATGACGCCAGTATCTAAGCTAAGCGGCGGTGAAAAAAGAAGGCTGCAGCTACTCAGGGTGTTGATCCAGGCACCAAATTTTTTGATTCTCGATGAGCCAACCAATGATTTGGACATTCTCACGATGAATGTTCTTGAGGATTATTTATTGAATTTTGAAGGGACAATTATTGTTGTTTCGCACGATCGGTACTTTATGGACAAGCTTACCAATCACCTTTTTGTACTCAAAGGTGATAGTAAAGTCACTGATTTCCCAGGCAATTATTCTGATTTCAGAAACCATCAGGAAAAATTGATAAAGAGTGGAGAAAAGAAAAAAAAGAAAGAAAAAGAAAAGAAGCCAATAGATACAAAAACGCAAGAAAAGAGAAAGCTGAGGCACAAAGAAAAAAAAGAATTTGAGTCATTGGAGCTTAAAATTTCAGACTTAGAAACAAAGAGAAATGAGATAACGGAAAAGCTAAATTCCGGATCTGGCAACCATGAAGAATTGACAACCTGGTCAAAAGAAATTGCACAGTTGACTAAGACGATTGAAGAAAAAGAATTTCGCTGGCTTGAGCTATCAGAATTGGTTTAGACAAATACTGGATATTTATCCATCTTTTTGATTAGAGGTCTCCTATATATTGATCAAACATTTTTTGCAATTCAAGCGTAACTTTACCTCGGCTTCCATCTCCGATAATGAGGTCATCAACTTGATAAACGGGCATTACTTTCTTGGTAGTTCCGGTGATGAAGGCTTCTTTTGCGGTTGTCAATTCCTGCACAAAAAGATCACGTTCTTCTACAGTAAATTTTTGCTTGGCAACTTCCAAAACGTGTTGCCTGCTTATGCCTTTTAATATTCCTTTTTTTGCGGTAATTATTTTATCATTTTGGTCAACAATAAAAAAGTTGCTGCGTGTCGATTCGGATATTTTGTTGTTCCAATAGAAAAGTAAATCAGTAGCTCCCGCTTCCTGGATTTTTGGCATATTATAAATGCCTACCAAGTAATTGATGGACTTTACCTCAGGAAGATCCCTCCTGAAATTATAGCTGATCAGTTTAATTCCCTTTTCAAAATGACTTTCAGGTAATGGGTTAATTGGTTCATTGATTACAAACAGCGTTGGCGAACCAATAGCATACCCATTGTGTGATTCTCCTCCGGTAAGCACCATACGAATTCCGGAATTTTTAATACTGTTAATCGAAATAAGTTTTAGTATCAATGTTTTTAACTGAGCCTTGCCTAAAGGGCACGTTAGTCTGAGCGTTTGAGCAGAATTGAAAAATCTATCGATATGGTCGTCGATAAAGAGAGGTGTTAGATTTACCAGTCTAAAAAAGTCAAAAACACCATAAGCCCTGAGTAACGCAAGGTCAGTTACGTGTACCCTGGCATGGTCATGATCTACAATTTGATCGTTAAGTATGTATTTTGTCATAAATAGAAATTAGAAGTATAAAAGAAAATACAATTAGCGTAAATTCCCGAATTATTTACTTGAAATTGTTCTAATTTTTCCAGCATCGATATTTATACAATTGATTTGTAGATACGTGATCCTCTTCCCAAGCATTGGCAAGCGCTGGATAAAATGGAATCATTTTGGATCAGTTGTAAAAGCATTGATCTCTCATGGGTTTTAGTGCTTTTTTATATCCATATTACAAATTAGAATTGCAATAATCAGGAAGGAAAGATGAAAGAAAACTGAACAAATACAGAAAGTGTAACTACAAAATGAGTAATCATGAAGAATACAGTATTAATAGTTATTCATGGGCTGATAATTTTTTCCTGTCAAGTCAATTCCACTGATCAGGAACGAAAAGTCGTTCCACAGGAAATAATGGAAAATATTTACGATGAAATTAAAACCCCCTACAAATATGGGGTTGTTTTCAAACATCCTGATTCAACGAAAATGATTGATAGCCCAACAATTTTCAGGAAACAAGACGCCTGGTATATGACTTATATATTGTTCGATGGGCAAGGATATGAAACCTGGCTGGCAAAGAGTGGCAATTTGCTTGACTGGGAAATATTAGGTAAAGTCATGTCCTTTACTGATGGTGAATGGGATGCCAACCAAAAAGCAGGATACGTATCTTTGGTAAATATTAAATGGGGAGGTAGTTATGAACCTGAAAAATATCAGGAAAAATATTGGATGTCATATTTGGGAGGTTCGACCCAAGGATATGAGGCAGGAAGACTAAGTGTGGGTATAGCAAAAACAGATGATTTAACCCAGGCAAAAGAATGGGAAAGGATGAAGGAACCAGTTCTATCATCCAGAGATAAAGATGCGAGGTGGTTTGAAAACTATACAATTTATAAAAGCCTGATAATCCATGATGAAGACAATAAAACAGGATATCCTTTTATAATGTATTATAATGCCAAAGGTGATACAGCAAAGTATGAAAGTATTGGAATGGCTGTTTCTAATGATATGATTTCATGGAAACGATTAGGGCACGAACCCATAATCTCAAAGAATCGAAGAGGCACAATTTGCGGTGACGCTCAAATAACTAAGATAGATGATATTTATGTGTTATTCTATTTTGCTGCATTTTGGAAACCTGACATCGTTGATGCTTCAGAAAAATTTGCATGTTCCTATGATTTAGTAAATTGGACAACATGGCAAGGAAATGATTTAGTGACTCCATCTGAAGATTATGATAAAAAATATGCCCATAAACCATGGGTAGTAAAATGGAACGGAATTGTTTATCATTTTTATAATGCAGTTGGAAGTGAAGGGAGGGTAATAGCTTTAGCTACATCGATTGATTTGACCAGCAAATAGTGTATTAACCCGAATAATTCGGGAGATAATTATTGAAATGCTAAAATACCCGCCTTGGCGAGGCAGGCTGATGGACAAGCCCACCTACCGGACGAGGCAGGGAATTGATTTAATTATTATGGAAAACTTGTTCCCCATTTTTGGGATATTTTTTATTTAAAGTTTTAAGAGCTAAATATCAAATAATCAATCCCTTGTTTTCTGTATCGTATATTGCGCATGAATAATAGGGGTTAACTATTCCTGGCCATGGCATTTTATTCACTTTCTCAGAGCTTTTTTTTACCAATTGTGTACTGTCTGGAAATTCAAAATTGATTTTTACATTTAGAAGTTGTGTGTGGCAATAGAATCAATGCTATTTGATAATGAACCTTATATCATAAATCTTGTTAATAAATTTATTTGTAAATAGAAGAAATTAGCACACAAGGAGAACAAAAATGAAGTAGAGCCTTTGCTGGCAATTTGAAGTGCGCTATTACAATTAAACACTACAGTTTATAATGAAAAAAAATATTACAATATTATCAATTATCGTTTTTGGAATTGTAGTAGTCATGATACAGTGCCGGCAGGAAAGCAATAAAAATGAGAATCCAAAAGGTAATATGCTACCATTGACTGAAAGTTGGGAATTTGCCATTCCAAACCAGGATGTTCCACAAGGACTGACCTCATTAAGTGCTGAGCAATGTGGAGTTTGCCATGTAAAGCATTATGAAGAATGGAAAATTTCTACACATGCAAAAGCATGGGTTGACTTGCAGTTTCAAGCCGAATTGAAGAAAGAGTCAAGCCCTTTCATGTGTATCAATTGTCATATCCCATTGCAGAACCAACAAGAATATTTAATAAAAGGATTGATTGATGGAGATATTTATCAACCGGTAAAAGAAAAAAATCCTCGTTTTGATAAAAACCTTCAGCAGGAAGGAATTACCTGTGCCAGTTGTCATGTGAGAAATAATGTGATCATCGGACCGACAGGAACAAGCAAAGCACCGCATAAGACAGTAAAAGATACTGTTCACTTGTCTGAAGGTCTCTGCATCGCCTGCCACAATGCTGTCGCTGTTCTTACGCCGACATTGGCATGCACATTTGAAACTGGTGATGAATGGAAATCAGGACCTTATTACGGGAAAAAGAATTGCAAGAGCTGCCATATGGAGTCGATAACGCGTGAGATCGTTGCCGGATATGGCGAACGATTAAGTCACTTACATTTTTTTGCAGGTTCAGGTATTCCAAAGTTCGATTCTGTTGATGCCAAAGGATTGATCGGGTTGTCATTTACCATGTCTAACATCAATAATTCTTATACAGTAAATGAAGAAATTGATTTTAATCTCACGCTTAAAAACGAGTTTGCAGGACATAATGTACCTACTGGAGATCCGGAGAGGTTTTTCATTATCTCTTTCGAATTGAAAAATGAAAGGGGAGAAATAGTTTCAACACAAACAGATAGGATCGGTGAAAAATGGGAATGGCACCCTGAAGCAAAAAAAATATCTGACAATAATTTGACTCCGGGAGAGTCAAGGACATTCACTCTATCTTATACACCACTTAACAAAGAACTATTAACACTTTTGGTAAAAGTCACCAAAAACAGACTTGATCAAAAGTCAGCTGCGTATAACAAACTTGGGGCTAACTATCCATTATTTATCACTGTTTTTGATGAGGAATATAATATTGAAGTGAAGTAATTGCAGAATCCCCTGCTATCTCGTCTTGCCTGACTACCAGCTACCTCGTCTTGCCGCACCTGTTGCGGCATCTGTTGGCTATTTGAAAAGATATAATTTTTTGAAAAAGCCTTAAATACCCATGAACACGAAGAATCAGGCTGTTCCTTTTTGCTAGATTGGTCTGAGTTATTTTGGCTTTTGAAATTTGCAGACAGGCCCCGCAACAAGTGCGGGGACTATGGAGCTACAAGTCAAAGGGCTAAAACTAGCTGATACACTTAGAGCAGATAGATTTACCTGATTCTTCTGTCTTTTTACAGACTTGTTTTACTTTAGCATTCACTAAAATATTAAAACATTATTCCATTCCTTTGCGTTGTATTTAAGTAATCGCTAAAACATTTAATTATGAGTAAAACTAATTCATGTATCCGGGTATTTGCAGATGAAATTCAAATTAATTCTTGCAAAGAAGAACTCGAAAAAGTACAGAAGCCCATTTCCAGGTTATCTAAGATACTCAACCTTTCGGGTAATGAAGTAAGATTGAAAATTCTTTTTCTCTTGTTCAAAGAGGACGAAATGTGCCCCTGCGACTTGAGTGATGTATTGGGAATTACCGTATCTGCTGTTTCTCAGCATTTGAGAAAACTCAAGGACGGTGGATTGGTCTCTGACAAAAAAATAGGTCAGACCATATTTTATTCCCTTATCAACGAAAAAACAAAAACGTTAATTCCAATACTCGAAAAAATTGTGGTACCCGATACTATTCAAATCGAAAATTAATCATTATTTAACATGGATTCTTTAAATAAATCAAATCAAAATTCAAGTTCAAAAGCAGTGAAAGCAGGCTTGCTCGTTGCTTTTACCGCCTCACTTTGCTGTATTACACCAGTATTAGCGCTTATTTCAGGAGTCGGCGGTGTGGCTGCTTCCTTTTCATGGATGGAACCTTTTCGTCCATATATGATTGCTTTGACACTTGGTGTATTAGGATTTGCCTGGTATCAAAAACTTAAACCAATTAAAGCTGAGGAAATCGATTGTGATTGCGAAGATGATGGAAAAGAGCCCTTTATGCAGTCAAAGATGTTTTTGGGGGTTGTTACAATCGTAGGTCTGGCATTGCTGGCTTTTCCAAGCTATTCTCACATTTTCTATTCTGATAGCAGCCGAAAAATTACTACAAGCATAAAAATGTCAAATATCCAGCAAATAAATTTTGATATCAAAGGTATGACTTGCACCGGATGTGAAGAGCACATAAAACATGCCGCTTTGGAATTACCCGGCGTACTCAAGGCTGTTTCCAGTTATGAAAGTGGCACAGCTTCCATTGTATATGACAACTCCCAAACCACTCAGGAAGAAGTTATAAAAGCTGTAGATGCTACCGGATATACCATAACAAAATCTGAATTGGCGTCCGTGACACTAAACTTAAGCGAAGCAGCCTCTATGAAACCATTGATAGAATTGGAACTGAATGTCAAGGGTATGACTTGTACCGGTTGTGAAGAAGGAATCAAATATGCTTTAAATAAGGTAGATGGTGTAGTCGAAGCAGATGCTTCCTATGATGAAGGTGTGGCTACAGTAAAATTTAATGATGCAATAACCAATAAAGAAGCCATCATACAAGCCATCAATTCAACGGGTTATACAGTTACTAATCCCGGGATAGCAGCTTCAATCACAGATAAGCGAAAGCAAGAAGCAACTAATTAAAGATGGAAAAATTTAATCTTAAATATCATGAAAACTAAGCAAATATATTCTCTATAAACAACAATTGTTGTCCTTCTTATTTCCTCTTCAACAACTTTATTAATGGAAAAGGCATGTTTCAATTGACCCCACACCACACCAGTATCTTCTGAGAAAATAAAAGATGCCATTCACAATAAAACCAATTATAAAATGACCGAGATTTCAAGAAATGGTAAATCTGATAAAAGTACCATGGATAAAGCAAATGATTCCGTTGCCGGTGGTCAATACGACCTGATTATTATCGGGGGTGGTTCCGCAGCTTTCTCGGCTTCAGCTACTGCCGCAGACATGGGACTGTCTGTCCTTATGGTCAATGCAGGATTGGATATGGGGGGCACATGTGTAAATGTAGGTTGTGTGCCTTCAAAATTTCTTATCAGAAATGCCGAACAAACCCATAGAGCAAAGTATTCTCCGTTTCATGGAGTTTCATCAACTATTCCGAAAATAGACTATAGTGCCATTATTAAACAGAAAAAGGAATTGGTCGCCGCTTTACAAAAGAAAAAATATCTTGATGTAGTGGACAAACTGGACACCGTAGATGTTCTGGAAGGATGGGCAAAATTTGTTGATTCTAAAACCATTGAGGTAAATACCAAACAATACAAGGGGATGAAATTTTTACTGGCCACAGGTGCTACTACTAAAATACCTGAAATTATGGGCTTGGATATAGTAGGCTATTTAACCAATGAAAGTATATTTAATTTGGAAGAATTGCCAAAGAGCCTGATCGTAATTGGCGCAGGATATATTGCACTGGAGATTGCACAGGCATACCATCGCTTTGGCACTAAAGTAACTTTTCTTCATCGTTCAGAAAGAATACTGCGTACCCAGGCTGTTGATATTACCGATGAGTTAACCACTCAATTCGAAAGTGAAGGTATGGACATTCATACCGATGTGCGTATCGAAAAATTTGAACGGAACGGGGAGATTGTGAAAGCATTTACAAACGAGGGCCAGTTTGAAGCTACCCATATTTTGGTGGCTTCGGGAACAAAGCCCAATACAGCTAGTATGGCAATTGAGAATACCGGGGTTGATCTTGATGAAAGAGGACGCATCATTGTGAATAATCAACAAGAGACCAATGTTGATCATATCTATGCTGCTGGGGATGTCACCAATACACCGGCATTTGTTTACACAGCGGCAAAAGAAGGTAAAGTCGCAATGTTGAATGCTTTTAAAAGTACAGGAGATCAGGTGGATTATAAAGGACTTCCCTGGGTAGTTTTTACAGATCCGCAGGTGGCAGGTGCCGGCATGGATGAGCAGGAAGCAGAAATGGCCAAAATCCCATATGAGACCAGCGTCATGCCTTTGAGTGAAATCCCAAGGGCTCAAGCCGCACTGGATACCAGGGGATTTATCAAATTGATTAGAAACTCAGAGAATGATCAACTTATAGGTGGTAGAATTATAGCTCCGGAAGGAGGGGAATTGGCTATGCAAATCAGTCTTGCCATTAAGGCAAATATGACTGTTCAGGAATTGGCTGAAATGTTCCACCCTTACCTCACCTTGTCTGAAGGCATCAAGTTAGCGGCAATCACTTTCAACAAAGATGTGGAGGAGTTGAGCTGTTGTGCTAGTTGATTATTTCGAATGGAAATTTATTCTATTTTTTTATAATGGTTTGCTTATAACAAGTTTTTAATTCAACCTTTCATAATCGCAGGTACTATAGATATCCTTTGTTTTTGGAATCAACGGATATCTTTGCGGTCAATAAGCTGAAATTAAATAGAACCTTAGCAGTTATCAATACTCGTGAAAAAGTTATAAATCATCTCTGGAGTTGCAAATTTAGGAGTGGCGTTTGGCTGATTCGCCATTCAATCGATCATGAAAAGAGAGAAATATTGAATTATATTTCCCCAGCTTTTTTCAAGGATGTTTTTGCGACAATAGGTCCGATTAATTCATGAATGATGGTTGCCCCAAGGACTATGTTAAGAATGAAGTCAGAAAATTGTGAAAATATTGGGTTTTGATTCATTATCAATGCCAGTCCCACGACAATTCCTCCCTGAGGGAGTAATCCACCGATGACATATTTTCTTACTTTTTTTGATGAATTTGCCAATATTCCTCCTATATATACGCCCAGAGTTTTTCCAGTAAATCGGAAAAGAATAAACGCCAATATCAACCAATAGCCCGAGCCAAGTGAATCAAAGTTCAGCTTTAGCCCACTTATAGTAAAAAAAAGTGTAAAGATAATTTCATCAGTATAACGTTCGAGCACCCTAAAGATGACCTCTTGCCGGGAATTGAAATTAACAACGACAACCCCAACAGCCATTGTTGCAAGTAGTGAATCGGCCTTTATCATACTGGCTGTTCCAAAAGCCAATAACAATATACCTGAAAGAATAACGAGTAGTACACTGTCCTCTTCCTTCTTCACTAGTCCAGTGACAAAATTTAGCAGTAAGCCAAAACAAACTCCAATCCCAATAGAAAATAGGATGGTAATTAATGGATCGATTAAGGTGGAAAATGCAAGCGGCTCATTTTTAATAAAAGCAACCGCTATAGCAGTTGCCAAACTATAGTTGATTATTCCCAGTACATCGTCAAAAGCTGCAACCCCCATAATAGTTGACATCACCAAACCTTTTGCCTTATATTCAGTTTTGACTGCCAGAGTAGCTGTTGGGTCGGTTGGAGAGGCCAATGATCCCAATAAAATAGCCGCAGGTAAAAACAAACCGAATAAGGAAGTGTCTGGAAATGGATTCATAAAATAGAAAAATGTCATCAACCCACCGGTCGTGATCAAAAAAGCCAGTTCGGCTTCGAATATGGTTATGTAAATAATTCCTTTACCCAACTTTTTTATTTTTGGGAATAACAAAGTCCCTCCAACTGAGAATGTGATAAAGGATAGTGCAACGTTGGTTAGCACACTTGTATTATTATTGAATTCAACAGGGACTATACCGAGAAAACCGGGATTTAATATAACCCCGGCAAGTATAAATCCGGTAACTTTTGGCAAACCGACAAGTTTTGCAAGTTCACCACCGATGAATCCTGAAAACAAGATAAGTCCAAATAATAATGTGGTATCTAACATACGAGTGAAAGATCAAATTACATCAGCAGATACTGATCCAATTTTTCAAGCTTAAAAATATAATCAAGGTATGCAATTTACAGAATAATCAATAAATGGATACATCGAATTATTAATCAGTTTGCTGAAAACGACAAAAACTAATGCCTGGGAAAAACCGATATCCAAAATAGTCGATTGCATACCAATATTTAATTTCATGTTGTTGTAATTTTGATGAATATAAAATTTTTCCGTTTATTAATATCCTATGTTATAAAATCATTATACAAAATTATGACGTAAATATATTTTTCTATGGCACGATCAGAGGCTGAATTATTTGAAAAAGTGCTTACTAACTAACGCTATTTTCTTCAATGTATTGGCCCATCCCATCCGGCCCGGCTATAAATATTACAATTTTTATCTGAATCCAAGTCATGCATTTCCGGAGACATTTCAGAGGGACTTCCTCTGGGAAGAACCACTGTGAATCAGCATTTGAAGGGACTAAAAGAGGCAGGATTAATTACTGGATATACAGAAGGAGTGAGAACCAAATTTTGTATTAACCCTGAGAAGATAGATGAGTTCCGGGAATCTCTTCAATCATTCTTCGATAGTTTCGATACTCAAAATTATTCGTGTGATTAACTATGAAAATACTTATTCTTCGTATCGGGAATAGTTGTCGTAGCCAAATGGTTCATAGATTTTTACAATTATTTAGCCTGAATACGGCTAAGTCAGAAGGGATAGAAGCCTCGGGTAAGCTAAATATGCAAGCCGTGGAGGCCATGAAAAAAATCGACATTGATATCAGTAATCATACCTCCGATCCGGTTGAGAAATATCTCAACGAGATGTGAGGTTTTGTGATCACGGTATGTGGGGGCGTCACCGAGAACTGCCCAGCTATGGGTATAGTAAGTCAATGTATTGGTTTTTATGATCCTTCTCACGCCGCCGGAACTGATGTATTAATATGGTGTGAATTTATCCGGGTACGAGATGAAATTAAAGCAGCATTTTATAATGTGTATAATCTACCAACTAAAACCACCACTTTTATAATCAATGCGTCGGCAAACTTTCCAAAAGTTTTCTTTATCAAGACCTATCTGTTTGAAAATCCATTGATTATTCTATTGGTCGCTGTGCCCGTGGTTATTCAGACCTACTTCATCTTTTTTGTGGCATGGTTTGGAGGCCGTAAATTGAAGCTTCCTCACAATGTCTTTTCTCCCACAGCTATGATTGGCACTACAACTTCTTCGAACTTGCCGTTGCTGTGGCCATCGCGCTATTTGACTTGCAATCACCTGCTGTTTTGGTAACGGTGGTTGGGGTTTTGGTGGAGGTACCGGTAATGCAGTCATTAGTGACGTTGGCAAATAAATGGAAATATTGAAATGTTAGAAACTATCCCGGTGATTTTAGGTTGATATGTAATGCGGAATCGTTGCAGAGTCCAAGTAGTATCTCCCATAAGTGTAAGCTGTGAGCTATGAGAAAAAGGGTAAAAGCTAAAGAGTAGAAGGAAAAGCTGAAAATAATAGCCCTTCTTCTTAACCTTGAAGGTAACAGACTGGCAGGTGGTTGGCTCGATTGCATGGCGATTTATCAAATTAATTAGAAACTCAGAGAATGATCAACTTATCGGTGGTCGAATTATCACCCCGGAAGAAGGGGAGTTGGCCATGCAGATCAGCCTGGCGATTAAGGCAAAAATGACTGTTCAGGAATTGACTTAAAATATTTTTAACTCTCTGATCTTTTCAGGATATAGAAAGAGTAACCTACTTGAAGTTGATTAAATCCTGTTTTCCAATAATTTTTTTGCCAATTAAACCTATATCTGAAAAACAACCTTCCGCTGGATGTGTCTGAAGTTTTTAGAAAGCCATTTAATTCTATGCTATTCAGCCTATTTGGATCTGCACCTATATCACGTGTTTCTTCAAATGCTTCTTCATTGGAGACTTGAATAAAACGATTGCTACGTGCCCAATACCAATCCATGCGTGCAACGATATTAAATCCGTATCTTTCATCAGATCGTATCTCCCATATTATCTCGGGTCCTGTTACAGTGTATGTATTAATCTTAAATTCATCCAATGCATCACTAACAATCAACTTATTGTTTTCAAATGTTTTTATAGAGTATTCGGCTGGAGTTATTCCGTAAGAGAATGCCAGATTGAAAAGAAAAGTTGATCTTATTCTTGGAAAATCAAGAGTTATGGCATTAAAAGTAAATCCTGTCCTGAATGATTCGCGCCTTTTAATCTCTAGCGTAGAAGCATATTTAATAGGTGAGTAATTGCCATTAACAAACCTGTCAATAGTAGATATCTTTAAGTTTTTAGAATTGTTTTCAATTTTTGAAATTACTACAAAAGGTTCCATATAGCCAAAGAAACCATAATTAAACCAATTCCACCAAGTTTTTTTAAAAGCATGCCTTTTTGTATCAATTGGAATATATTTATGAATTTCTGTTTGGATAAGACCATTTGGATTAGCCTCATCGAAACCTACAAAATCGCTATATACTTTTGCTTCAAATAACTTGGCTGTAGTTTCTTTTTTTAATGAGATGAATTTGTTTATGCTGTTTTTTGGGTCTATGGACACATATTGGTTTTTTGGACTATAGTCACGTCTGTCAACAGCGAGTTTTTCGTTGATAAGTGGAAATATTTCTGAAAGGTTGAGTTTATAAATTAAGATTTCATTTTTTATCTGCAATTCCCCGAACAAATATTGATGATTAAAATTTCTGAAATCCTGTCTCCTGGAAAAACCAATAGGCACATAGTTTTCAAATTTTATTTTTCTCGAATTATAATTGTTTTCATCCTTTAAGGGATTGTCGATAGTTAATTTATCATTCAAGACATTAACTTCTTTTAAAACAGCAATGTCTCCGATTACACTAATGTTTTCAATAAACCCATCATTGATTTCCAATTCAATTTCGTTGATTTTTAATTCGATTTTTGGAAATTGTATTTTAATGGATAATAGTTTATTGATAGATTGGATTAGATTTTTTATGTTGGTATTGTGAATGTTTTGAAATGATTCTAATTCTTGTTTAATACTTTTTAGTTTTATTGTGTCTTTTTTGTTTAATGCTTCTAACTTTTCAATCTCATTATTATATGTTAATAAATTTTTCGATAGGCCATTTCCCTTTTTATTCAGGTCATCAAAAATCGGATTGAATTTTTTTAATTGATCGCTTATCTCATCTAGATATTTTACTAACGGATCTGGATTTTTATCATTACTTGGTCGATCACTATCTGGCTCGATAATTGACAAAGCTCTATTGGCCGAGTCAATATTCTTTTTAATAATTTCAAGAAGATTGTAGGTAATTGGATTTTCAATCTTAAACTGATTTAGATTGTTTATGGTTTTTTTATTGTCACCATCATTTTTTATAAACTCCAAAGCCTTAAAAGGTTTAGTTAAGGACTTGTAAGTACTATCATTATTCAAGTATTTCTTATTTACTTCTTCAATTTTATCGTTTATTTCTTCAATTGCTTCATTTAACGACACTATTTCAACATTTATTTTTTCTTTTAGTTGTAGATCTTTAATTGTGGTGTCATCCAACTTATTTGTTTCTATATCCAGCGATTTTTTACTTTCATAATATTTACTTTTAATACTTAAATTCTTTTCATATTCCTCATTGTACTCAGTGATTTTCTTCCCATACTCTCGATCAACCCATTGCTTTTTAAGTAGTTTTTTGGTTTTTCTCCTTTTGTATCTATTGCCTTGGTAAATGTATCGTCTTTTACTAAATATATTAACCTTGTAGAAATACCAATCATTGATGGGGTCATTGATGACAGCTTTATTTAATATGATATCTATGTTATGTGTGATGACTTTAAGGTCATGAATTTTGGGAGTATTTTCTGCTAAATCATTGATTGCAGATTTGATTTTTCTGAATTCTTCATTATTAGGTGTGTTTCCTGATTTTTCAATTTTATTTAACGTCAATTCATTGATGATAGGTTTTACTTGCTGCAAATATTTTGTTGTGTCACTTCTTATATCAAAAGTATCAGTTGCTGTTTTTAATTCAGTTCGAAGATCTTTTATAAGGAGTAAAAAATCGTGATGCTTACTATTTCTTATATTTCTTATCATATGCCTTATTTCCTTGTTCGGAATTGAAACAGCTTTCCATACCCAGACATCATCTTTAAAGTAGAGTTTCATTGCTTCAGGAGCGCTATCCAAATCCTCAATGGCAATGTCAGCGGCTTTAAAAGCAAAGAAAATTTTATTGAGTTCAATATCTGTCTTTGCACTATCATTTGTGATGTACTTATTATAAATGTCACTATCTGTGAGTTGTTTAAATTCGGCTTTTATAGCTTTCTTAAATTTGTCAATTGTAAATGGTGATAATGATATTACCTTGCCTGATCCTACAGAATCTTTCAATGTGATTTTGTATTGCTCATAGGCGGTAATCTCAGCGCCTATAGTGTACTGATGAGATAAAAAATTAAAGGTAGGAAGCTCTACAGGATATTTTCTGTCTTGCGCATTTAATTGATTACTTAAGCAGATTATGCTGATGAGGAGAAGTAAAAGAGATGTATTTTTTTTCATGGTTGGTCAGGTTAATTTTATTTTTTGTCTTTAGCTTTACTACCTATACATGGCCTTAAATTGTCAAGTTCGTTTTTACTATAAAATCTTTGCTGCACGTATCGCAGCAGAATATGAAGAGTCTGTCGCAGCTGTAGGCTTAAATTCTGATTCAATTAGCAAACTATCATTTTGGATGCCTATATCAGGATCTGTGGTTATTTCCCACTTATTTGTAAATTTTTCTCCACGACCAATGGCATTTAGTTTTCCACTTTGAGAAACTTTTCCATCAATTACTTCTGTGATTTCCTCATTGTCGAGTACAAAAAATAAATTCCCCAAGTAATCTATTGTACCCTGAAAAGTAGAAATTGATTTGTTCAATGAATCACTTCGGGTAAATACTATTTCACCCTTATAAAAACCGCTCGTAGGATTTTCTGAGTCATTCAAGGTTAAGATATCTAATTTAAATTTTGCATTGTTAAGAAATATTGGGAGGGTATTACCGAGCTTAAGTGAAATCGTATCATTTAATTTGAGTGTTTGAGCATTGTTTTTTTTATGGTAAGAAATAAACTTGGGTATAGGATTTATTTTTATACTGTCATCAAATTGATATAGTATGAATCCTAATGAATTTATATCTGTTATTCCTGTATTTTTTATTATAATAATATTATCAATATTGTTTTTTTGTTTCCTAATCCGGAATTCTGCTACACCATATTTATTGATTATTAATTCATCATATTCAACAATTGGTTTTATAAAGTTATCATCGAAAAAACCACAGGCTGTAGTCGCTAAAATGCATAAAAGAAGTAAGTATATTTTGTTCATAGTGAGTGTTTAAAACTATTTATTGAATGTCGACTGTTAATGAATAAAATACAATACCCAAGCTTGGGTATTTTAATTGCGAATTCAGACTATATTGAAAGCCAATGCATATTGGTATAGCTGCAAATGGCTTTTCACTTCTAGCTTTTTATTAATGTTTTTTCTGTGTTGCTCTACAGTAAATCGACTAATAAAGAGCATTTCTGCTATTTTAGGATTGTTAAAATCGTTAGAGATAAGCACTAATATTTGTAACTCCCTTTTTGTAAGAAGATTAAAATATTTCAGATTGGAAATTTTAAAAATCTCCTGCTTTTGAATGCGGTTAAATTTATGCTTTATTGATTCGTTGAGTTGGCCACTTTCTATGGGTAATTGAATGCTTTGGTCGTTCATGGCTTAAATTGGTTGTGGTTTCTATTAATTGATCTTGATATAAATATAGGTATTAAGTAACTAAAATAACCCAATTATCTAGGGAGTATCAATTATTCTTGTATCGGATTACCAACGATAGTTCACAATTTATCCAGTACCCAATCCACATAATATTTTATCACCTTGTCCTTGTCAAAATCATGATGCGCTTCATGAAATGCACCCTTCCAAATTTGAAGTTTAGCTTTTCCCCCAATCCTGGTTGCATATTGCTGGCTACCTTCCGGCGAGGTAATTTTATCTTTGTCACCATGACAAACTAACACAGGGATATTTACTTTTTGGGCCTGCTGCAACAAATGCAATCCATTTTTGTATAAACTATTAAATAATCCCAGTGAAATCTTATCGTGAACCAATGGGTCTTTTTGGTACAATTCCACTTCGTTCTGCACACTTGATATGTAACTTGGGTCGAGTTTGCTGCCAACTGTGATGCTGGGCAAAACAGAAGAAATCAGATTTATGGTTTTGAGCTGCCACGATGATGGAGCCGTAGCCAAGCGAAACCATGCCGAAGAAATAATGGCACCTTCTATTTCTTTCGATTTCATTTTGTCGAGGTAAGATGCTACAATTTGCCCGCCCATGCTGTGGCCGTAAATAAATATAGGAATATCCAGAAACATATTTCTGCATTTCATCAGGGCGTATTCCAAGTCGTCAACCAACTGCTCTAAACCAATGGCATGCCCTCGTTTTCCCTCCGAATTTCCATGGCCTCGATGGTCAAATGCAAATACTGCTATGCGGTTTTCTACAAACGAATTGGCCATACTATCATATCGTCCCATATGCTCACCAAGCCCATGAACCATAAATAATAATGCTTTTGGCGAATCTTTGGGTACTATAGATTTGCAGAAGATTTTTGTTCCATTACCAGAACGGATTGTGAAGCTATTTGATATCATAATTGATATTGCTTTTCATTATAAAAGTTGATTTGTTGATAATGGTTAACCTTACTAGTTCATGAATATTCTCCATTTTGGGATAAGGTATTGACAGTCAGAGTATTCATTCAAATTGCAAGAAATAATAAATTTCCAGAAGCACTCTTTATTGCAATGTCAATCCCGTGTTTTCTAACTCATTACAAGTCTCAATAATTATTCCCTGCATTATGCAGGTTAAAAAAGATGCATTTAAAATCATGATCAATTTGACAAATCCTATTAATTGATCTAAAATTGCGATAAATCACTTGCATTGAAAAAGACACTCCTCTTTATTTTTATTGCTGCCGCCATTTCCGCAGGGGCCTATTACTATTATAATATTATCAATAAGAAAACCATTGATGTCTGGCAAATGGTGCCTGCCAATGCAATAGTGGCATATGAAAACAGCAATCTTATTGACAATTGGAATAGAACAGTTGATAAGTCCGTATGGAAGACACTCTACAAAATGCCCTATTTCCATGACTGGCAAACCAATCTGGATATGGCAGACAGCCTGTCCGGCAAAGATGGTTCTTTAGATAAATTATTCAGAAAAAATTCGTTTATCATTTCTACCCATCGCACTTCTTCCAATGATTTTGATTTTGTTTTTTATCTTGATTTGAGCATTTCACAAAGAAAACCGGTTTTAGAAAAAGTAATTTCAAGTATAAAAAAGGACTATAAAATTGTATCGAAAACCAGAACATACCTGGGATTTGAACTGATAGAATTGACTAATAAAAGTAAAAAACAAACCTTCACTTATTTGATTTATGAAAATGTTGTCGCTGGGAGTTTCACTCCTTTCTTGGTCGAAGATGTAGTGCGAAATATATCAGAAGGTTTTGTCAATACTTTTAATTCCCAGATTCCTACGTTGCAGGAGATTTCAAAACTTGAAAACGATGATGGAGACATTTACATTAATTTTGCTAAACTACCCGATTTGTTAGCTTCCTTTTTGGTGGAAGGGAAGGCCAATGAGTTAGATAAACTTTCTCATTTCTTTGGAGATACTTTTCTGGATATTAAAGTAACAAACAATGAAATATTGCTCAATGGAGAGAGCACTATAAATCTAAAAAACAATGCATCATTTATTGGGACTTTTAGAAACCAAAATCCTGGAAGAAACGGGATATCAGAATTGTTGCCAAACAATACGGCTTTGCTTTACCATGTCGCATTTAGTGATTTTGCCGAATGGCAAAGTCAATTGACAAAATATTGGTCCGTGACGGACAAGGGTCAATTTGATCGATTTATGGATTTTGAAGATAAATACGAATTGAATTTTGATTGGATAGGTGGAGAGGCTGCCAATGCAATATTGGAAACCCCGGATAAGAAATCGCCCGACCAATTGATTTTTATTGGAATTAATGACAAAGAAAAGGCTTTCAATGAATTGAGCCTCTTTGCCAATAAAATTAGCAAGGAAGCAGGTGACTCGGTTTATATGGATTTTTATTTTAATCAAGCAATTGTTCAGATACCATTTTCAGAGTTTCCATCGCATGTCATGGGCAGCTATTTTTCTGGATTTAAGAACTCCTTTGCGACCATTTACAAAGATTATTTGGTGATAGGCAATTCTATGCAAGTTGTCAAGTATTTTTTGGATGAGCTCGAGCAAGAAGACAATTGGGGAAAATCTGTTAGGCAAAACTTGTTTCTTGAAAACACACTTAACGAGGCCAATTTCAGCCTGATGATCAATACCTCCCTTTGTTGGAATATGATCATAGACAGCATGAACGAACGGTGGGCTGGGCAGTTTAAAAAATTAGAAAATCCATTGAAATCATTTGACAGAATCTCTGTGCAGGTGAGCAATCTCGATAGGCGATTTTATACCAGTATTGCTATAGGACATGAAGCAAAGAAAAAATCACCATCGAGGATGGGCAGATTAAATAAAACCCAAAGCACCTATGCTCTGTCTCCATTGATTTCCAAGCCGTATATTGTTCGAAATCACCATAACAAAAAGTTTGAAGTCCTTGTGCAGGATTCTTTAAATATTCTTTATCAAATATCCAGTGTGGGAGAAATCGCCTGGGGAGATAGTATCAATGACAAAATTGTTTCGAAAATCCATCAAATAGATTATTACAAAAATGCCAAGTTGCAATATCTCTTCGCTACAAAAAATAAAATTCACCTGCTGGATAGAAACGGTAATTATGTAGAAAATTTTCCCATCAAGCTAAAGCATGGAGTTGAGCTCGAACATTTATCAGTTATTGATTACGACAACTCAAAGCGGTATAGGTTTATGGCAGCAGATAAAAAAGGAGACATCTATTTATTTGATAAAAATGGTAAAAATCTCAATGGGTGGAAACCGAGATCTTTAGACGGACAATTGGTAGAAGTGGGGTTTCACATACGTGTGAAAGGAGGAGATTGCCTTATTGCCTTGCAAAAAAATGGAATGCTAAATGTGTTGAATCGAAGAGGGAAAATGTATCCGGGTTTTCCTGTCGATCTGAAAACTCAGGTTAAAGGAGGCCTGTTTGCTGCTATTGGCAATGACTTCAATGCTACTCGACTCATCACTGTCACTGACGAAGGAGAGGTGATAGAAGTAAACCTGAAAGGTAAAATTGTACGGCGGGAGCAATTGTATAAGCCAACAAAAGAAAGTAAATTTTGGCTTGTAAATGATGCACTGAAAAGAAATTACGTGATAGCAAGACAGGAGTACAACAAGATTACTTTGATGAATGGGAGAGGGGATCAGTTGATGGAAACCAATATCGTTTCTTCTGGTGATCTGGCTGTTCAGTACTACAATTTTAGTACGGATAATCAGATTTTTATTGTTATTGACAGAGTGCAGGAGTTTGCATACATTTTTGGCAAAGGAGGGCGACAAATCACTTTTGAACCCTTAGAATGCAGCCAGCCAATAAGTTTGCTTTATTCTTCCAGACAAAAAGAATATAAACTTTATAAATGTTTTAATAATAACTTTACAATAGAAACTTTTAATTAGGTGGGAGGGGAATGAGGTAATGATAGAATGAGACAATGAGGGAATGATAGAATGAGACAATGAGGGAATGCGTAAATTAAATATTGATATTTTTCTTTATAAAAGCATCTCAACGATCAGTTGAAACATAAAAATAGATCATGATGAAAATTAGAGTTATATTCTTACTGTTATTTCTAATAAGTTTTTTTGCCAAAGCACAGAATTCGGCAACCTCACGATACAATCTTCTTTCTCCATACAATACCATTTCCACGCACATCAACTTTCTTGAAGAAGACAATTACAAACCTGAAATTGCCGCTTTAGTTTTTAACCCCAAAAAAGTAGATAAAGAAACAGCGATAGAATTGGCAATTGAATTATTGCAGATCTACAAAGGCACTGGAATAAATATCTCATTTGACAAAATTCCCAGAAGTCAGGATTATCTTGATACCTTATCGGAAAACCACACTTACATTATCAGTAAAAGCTATCCTAAAATATACCTGGAAAAAACAGGAAAAAACTGGTACTACTCAGCCGAAACGGTCAATAATATTGATGAAATCCATAAGGAAGTTTATCCTTTTGGGATGGACAAATTGCTGGATATTTTGCCAAAGATGGGTACTGCCAAATATTTAGGGTTGCACATGTGGCAATTGATTGGTATGCTGATTATCATACTTATATCCTTTATTATCCATAAGATTTTCACGCTGATGATTGAAAAAATTATTATCAGCATAATGATAAAAAAGGGGTATAAAAAAGTAGCTGACAGCTACATGGCTCCTGTTGCCAAGCCCTTGAGCGTACTAATAATATTTCC
>VAPM010592281.1_pt1 | contig 27639 bp, 32 predicted proteins | sample 3395091 | NCBI WGS metagenome assembly VAPM01 (sample SAMN08290445, study PRJNA428436) | hydrothermal vent metagenome | isolation source: Deep-sea hydrothermal vent chimney 3 | place: Pacific Ocean: Juan De Fuca Ridge
AAAATGAACTGTCTTGGGTTCGATTAATTAAATTAAATAAATAGTTGTTCCAGCAGTTATTATAGTTCCAGGTTAAATTCAATGCGATGAACGGCAGCAAAGCAATGAAAATTACCATTAAACCAAAATAAGGTTTTATGCCCCGGCGAACAAATAAAACGGTATGTATCAAAAAGGCCAACGCTAACAAACCTGAGAAAAATTTTGATAAAAATGCCAACCCTAAAAATAAACCACATAATAAATACCACGACATCGAATCGTGTTTTTGCGCTTTATAATAACTAACACCACAAAAAAAGCTCCACCATATAAGGGGAGTATCGGTCGTCATTAAAACGGCAACTAAGTTAACCGGAATAAGCAAATAAATACTCGAGGCATAGATTGCAATTTTTTGACTATTGGGATTGTCTTCCTTACTCAATAATTTATAAATAATCCATGCGATCAGCATAGAAAATATAATGGCGGGCAAACGTACCCAAAGTGCATGATCCGAAATCGCTAAAAAAGCCGTTAAAATCCATGCTACCATCGGTGTATGGTCATAATAACCATAGTCTGGATACCGAGCCCAAAAAAGAAAATAAGCTTCGTCCCCGGTCATTGGAACCATCAAAGCAAAAAATACTTTAATGATTAATATCACTGCAATTAATAAATAAAAGCGATTTTGTAAGGACATTTTTGAGAACATAGAAAATCTATCTTTGAGGTTTATAGTCGTTATAAGAGTCAATATCCCAGCCCTCCAATATCTAAAGTTAAATACTCGACATTTCGGAATAATAATTCAATAAATCAATAGAGCTGCCAAATAATTACATGATTACTGTATAATTGCTCATATTAGTGAAATTACATCATATCATAGCTCAACTATGACCTAAACAAGGGTCTAAACGATACAGGTATAAAAGAAATAGTGGATAAAATTTACAGCCCCAGTCAAATTGAACAACGTTGGTATCAAACGTGGGAAGATAATCATTATTTTTCACCCATGGAATCAAATTCCACAGCAAGTAAACCCTATTGCATCATGATTCCACCACCAAATGTTACCGGAAGTCTTCATATGGGGCATGCTTTCCAAGACACTATTATGGATAGCCTGACTCGTTATCACCGTATGTTGGGCGATAATACCTTATGGCAAGCAGGAATGGATCATGCCGGTATCGCAACCCAAATGGTTGTTGAGCGACAATTAAATGCCCAAGACAAAACCCGATTTGATCTCGGTCGAGATGCTTTTATCGACAAAATATGGGAATGGAAACAACAATCTGGCGGCACCATAAGCCAACAATTACGCCGTATGGGTTCATCGCTTGATTGGCAAGGTGAACGTTTTACCATGGATGAAGGCTTGTCTGATGCCGTTAAAGAAGTTTTTGTTAAGCTCTACGACGAAGATATTATTTACCGTGGCAAACGTTTGGTTAATTGGGACCCAGTATTGCATACCGCGCTTTCTGATCTCGAAGTTATTTCAGAAGAAGAAAATGGTCACATGTGGCATATTCGATATCCAATCGAAAACTCGGATGCAGTTCTTATCGTGGCAACTACCCGTCCTGAAACCTTATTTGGTGATAGCGCAGTTGCTGTACACCCTGATGATGAACGGTATCAAGCTTTAATCGGCAAAAATATTATATTACCATTATCCAATCGTAAAATAACCATCATCGCTGACGATTATGTTGATCCGGAATTTGGTACGGGGTGTGTTAAAATTACTCCAGCGCATGATTTTAATGATTACGAAATGGGTAAGCGACATAATCTCGATATTATTAATATATTTACCATCGATGCCAAAACCAATGACAATGTTCCCGAAAAATACCGCGACATGGATCGTTATGTTGCCCGAAAACAGGCCGTTGCAGATTTAGAGCAACAAGGCTTACTTGAAAAAGTCGAACCACACAAATTGATGGTGCCTCGCGGTGATCGTTCACATTCTGTCGTTGAACCTTATCTCACTGATCAATGGTACGTTAAAGTTGAATCACTCGCCAAACCGGCAATTGCAGCAGTAGAAAATGGCGATATTAAATTTGTACCCGATAATTGGAAAAACACCTATTACGAGTGGATGCGCAATATACAAGACTGGTGTATAAGTCGACAAATCTGGTGGGGACATCGTATTCCTGCTTGGTATGATGATTCAGGCAATGTCTATGTTGGACGAACCGAGCAAGAAGCTCGAAGCAAAAATAATATTCCCGATAGCACCACATTAAAACAAGATGATGATGTACTCGATACTTGGTTTTCATCCGCCCTATGGCCTTTCTCGACATTAGGTTGGCCGGAACAAACCGATAAACTCGAGACATTTTATCCCACATCGGTATTAGTGACCGGCTTTGATATTATATTCTTTTGGGTTGCCCGAATGATTATGATGGGCATAAAATTTACTGGCAAAATCCCCTTTAAAGAAATTTATATCCACGGCTTGGTGCGTGATTCTCACGGTCAAAAAATGTCGAAATCAAAAGGTAATGTATTAGATCCGATTGACTTAATCGATGGTATAACACTTGAGGATTTAGTTAATAAACGCACCTCCGGGTTAATGCAGCCACAAATGGCCACTAAAATTGAGAAACAAACCCGTAAAGATTACCCAGAAGGAATTCCGGCACTTGGTACAGACGCCCTACGTTTTACTTTTGCTTCATTAGCATCAACTGGGCGTGATATAAATTTTGATTTACAACGAATTGAAGGTTACCGTAATTTTTGTAATAAACTGTGGAATGCCGCCCGATATGTTTTAATGAACACTGAAGGTGAAGACTGCGGTCAAAAAAATGATGCAGTTGAATTAAACACAGCGGATAAATGGATCATTTCATTATTACAAGCTAAAGAACTCGAAATAGAAAGTGCCTTTAAAACGTATCGACTCGATTTTATTGCACAGTCACTATATGAATTTACTTGGAACGAATATTGCGATTGGTATTTAGAATTATCAAAATCGGTGTTATCCAACGAAAACTCAAGCATAGAACAACTTCGAGGAACAAGACAAACTCTGGTTCGTGTACTCGAAACGTTGTTACGCTTAGCACATCCGATTATTCCTTATATAACCGAAGAAATCTGGCAACGTATAGCGCCGTTAGCGGCAACAACTGGCGATACAATTATGCTACAGCCTTACCCTGTTCATAATGCCGAGCTTGTCAATGACAATGCCGAACACGATATTAACTGGGTAAAATCATTTATTCTTGGTGTTCGTCAAATTCGAAGTGGCATGAATATCGATCCACGCAAAAAACTGCCTATTATTTTACAAAATGGTTCAAGTGAAGATAAACAACGTTTAACGCAATATCAAAATTACCTGATAGACATTGGACGCATAGACAATATTCAATGGTTAGAAAGTTCTGAACAAGCTCCCGATTCAGCAACGGCCATGCTCGGTCAATTAAAAATATTGATTCCCATGGCCGGTTTAATCGATAAAGCTGCTGAATTAATCCGGTTACAAAAAGAACTCGAAAAAATAGAAAAAGAGTTAAACCAAGTAACTGGAAAATTAAATAATCAAAAGTTTGTTGGTAAAGCGCCTGAAGATGTCGTGAATAAAGTTAAAGCTCGCGCAGAAGAATTAAAGCAGTTAAAAGCTGATATTGAACTTCAGTTAGAGCGTATTAAAAAAATGGCTGATTCATAATCAACCTGATACACATATACTGCCAAGCTAAGGAGCTCCGAAACATGGCAGTTTTTTTGCGTTCTTTGTAAAAAATACCGTGTTTCAGAGTCACTTTTAAATACTTTATTGTATGTTTTTTATTTCACGTTTTTGTCAACAAAGTTATTTAATTCAGAAATCGACCGGATGACATATAACGATTTATTAATCGATATTTTTTCAAGTTTTTGCATAAAACTATCATTCCAAAATTTTGGGCAAAGTCTCAACACTTTATAACTTTCCAAAGTTCCTTTCAAAATTGAACTACCATCAAGCCAACCTTCGGGCTTGATAACTAACCCTTTTAACAACCGCTTTGTCACCAACCAGTAACTGATAACATATGGCAACTCTATATAGATCAATGTATCAGCTACATCCAGCCGTTTATATAACGATTCAATTGGCCCAAAACCATCAATAATCCAACTATTAGAGGATAGTATATTTTCGTGTTCCGCATCGTAGGTTTTTCGATCGACCCGATCGCCATTTTTTCTATATACAATTAAATCTAATGCATGCAATTTTATGCCCGTAGTTGATGCTAGCTTTTTACTCAAAGTGGATTTACCACTACCGGGTTTACCGAAAACAACTATTTTCTTCATACTACCGCCATTAACTGAGACTAAACCCATGAGGCAGAAATAGAAAACCCGCCTCTTGGGCGGGTTTGATTCATTATAAACGCATCAAAAATCCCACCATTCCTATGGAATGATGATAATTCGAGCTATCTGTTGCGTCAAACTTGTATTCATTAATACATACTGATTGATGAGTAGATTAATGTCAACTGTCAATCGGACAAAAAGATGTTCGCGAAAACACATAACAGCTTGTTAATCTACTTTGGGACATGGCGATTTTTTTGTTAGATTTAATGGCTAATAGTTTTAGAGAAAACATTAATAACTACCACACCTAAAATAATAAATCCCATTCCTATTATTGCAGGAATATCTGGAATTTCTTTGTATAACACAAAACTAACAAAACTTACCAATACAATTCCTAAACCAGACCAAACTGCATATGTAATTCCTACTGGGATAGTTCTAAAAACAAGCGTCATAAAATACAATGCAACCAAAAAACCTACAATAACAATGATGCTTGGAATGAGTTTTGTAAATTCGGCAGAAGCTTTTAATGCGCTTGTAGCTGTCACTTCTGCAATTATTGCTATAGCTAAATATAAGTATGCCATTTATTTTTTATTTTTAATCTAACAAATTATTATGATGTTACTGTTGTTTTTTTCAAATGCCACCCCAACCTACCGTTATTATTAAACTCCGGCAAAATGCATAACGGTTTTAACTACTGTTACGATGATAAGGATAAATACAGCAACAACTAAAAGAGCGACAAAAACATACGCTGAAAAATTTCCATGCTGAAAGTCACGCGCTCTATTTTCAGCACTTTGTACTCCGAGCAAACCCGCTAAAACGCTTTTAACAACGTGCCAAAAAGAAGGGGCATTATTTTTATCGTTCATTTAATTTTTTTCCGTCTAAAATAATAAATTAATCCATATCAGAAATATTTTTAATTGCTTTTTTTTCATCAACAAAATACAGAATAATTCCACCAACAACAAATAATATAATCAATGACAACATTGAATATCGAGAACTCGAGGTGATAACAGCAACACCACCGACCAACAAAGGCCCAAGAACGGCAGCAAATTTCCCCATCATATTATAAAAACCGAAAAATTCTGCGGCTTTATTCGCAGGAATAATCCGAGCATAAAACGATCGACTTAATGATTGTACTCCACCTTGTACTAGACCAATAATAACCGCCATAATATAAAACTCATACGTTGAGGTCATCGACACAGCATAAAGTGTTACTGCAATATAAACAATAATCGCAATTAAAATTCCTCGTTTGGGACCATATTTATTTCCAATAAAACCAAATACAATAGCCGCAGGAAAACCAACAAATTGTGTAATCATAATGGCTATTATTAAATTATTGGTATCAAGGCCAATCGATAAACCATAATCAACTGACATTCTAACAATCGTATCAACTCCATCAATATAAAGCCAATAAGCAAACAAAAATGTAATGACCGCTTTATATTTTTTAATTTCTTTAAACGTTATTTTTAACTGAGTTAATCCTGATTTTATTATTCCAAGCACTGACTCTGAATTGTCCGTATTAGGTTCAGGAACATAAAGCATAATTGGAATCGAAAATAATAACCACCAAACAGCAACGCTAATAAATGATATGCGAATTGCGATTGTTTTATCTGCTAAACCAAACCATTCAGGATTTGAAACAAGAATAATATTTAATAAAAAAAGTATTCCACCACCAATATAACCAAAGGCATAACCAAGGCCTGAGACAATATCGAGTTCTTTTTTATCGGCAACAACAATTAAAAACGAATCATAAAATACATTAGCACCCATAAACCCAATACTCGCTACAACATAGAAACTTGCAGCGATAAACCATTCGCCCTGATGTATAAAATACAGACCGGCAGTCATAACCATGCCTAAAGCTGCAAAAAACAATAAAAACCATTTTTTTGAATTACTATTATCTGCTATTGATCCTATTATCGGGGCAATTAAAACAATAATGATACTTGATAATGAATTCGATAGTCCTAAATGGAAAGTACTGGTGGTTGCATCAACCCCCGAATGCCAGTAACTCTTAAAAAATAACGGGTAAAATACCGTTAAAATACACACAGCAAAAGCAGAGTTAGCCCAATCATACAGCGCCCACGAATAAATTGATTTATTTTTTGAGGTTCCGTCACTCGATTTGAAATTTAAAAATTTCATTGCTTATCCAAATAATATTATCAAATCTATACTATCTTACTTGGAGGTTATTTTAAATGTCGACTTGCTTTATTTTGTATTAGATTTCGCCTTTGTGCCGGGCTCATGTTACGTAACCGTTGCCGTTGTGCAGGTGTTAAATTATGAAGTCTTTTCCGAACTTTCTGTTTTACTCGTTGACGAAACCGTTGTAATGCCCTTTTGCGTTCCTTAGGTGACATTTTTTTCCAACGTTGCTTTAAGCGATTACGTTTTTCTTCTGGCAAACCACGAAACCAACGTCTAGCGGCACGTATATCCGACTGTTCATTGGCATTTAATTGTTTAAATTTTCTATAACGTTCTCGTAAAGACTTTCTTTGTTGTTCGGTTAAAGAAAACCACTTTTTCATTCGATTCGAGGCAAACTGACGTTGCTCAGGAGCCATGTTAGCCCAACGGTTTGCACCTTTTTTTAAGCGAATTCTTTTTTTAATATCAAGTGAATCCCAACGTTTTGAATAGGACCTTAATAACTTTTTTTGTGATGCTGACAACGTAGACCAATCATGTTGAGAATCGATGGCTTCATTTATAGTATCACCAGCATATGAAATATTAATACTAAATAAAATTAAGTTACATATAACTAGCACTTTAAACATTAAACGCAGTTCATGTTTAATCATTTTCTTGCCCTTTTGTAAAATCGTCTTCAAATATTTCTTCGTCAGCCAATAATGTAGGATCCATCCATTGATCATCATCAGTATCAAAACTGCCCAAAAACTCCAATAGCGCCATATCAGGCTGCTCTTCATCCGCTAATGAAGGTGAGTTGATAAAAAAAATCAAATAAATAATGATATAAGAAATATTAGCTTTCATTTTCAACGGAATCTGCAATCCATAAGTAAAAATCAAGATCTTGTAATAACTCAAGATCTTCAGTAATAGCAACAACATCGATATCGTAATCGGGACTATTATCCGTAAACATGGGATAGACAATTGCAATCACCAAGACAAATACAAATGATGTTACAAAAGAATAGCGGCTAATCGGTAGCTGCCACCAGTGACGGGGTTTGGAATTTAAGCTGTCAACCGCAACACGACGAGCAGCACGCAATTCTCCTAATGTTTTAGCATTAAGCGGTATTTGCGACTGTTTAACTTTATCGCATAAGTTTTGAATTAGCTTATCTTCATCACTCATTATCAAAATCCTTTAATTTTACTTTAAGCGTTTTTAGCGCCCGTGATAAATGCGTTTTGATACTTCCCTGACTGACTCTCATTATTGAAGCGGTCTCTTTAACACTCATTCCATCAATTATGCGTAACATAAAAACCTGCTGTTGCTTTAATGGCAAATTATGAACGCCCTGCTGCATATTATCCAACATCTGTGAATTGCTAAATTGTTGGTGTGGTGTCACCGACTCATTTGCTGGTGCAGTTTCAATAACATCTTCGCCACCGTCCGTTTCATTATTGCCACTAAACCAAACACGCCAACGTGAGCGCACTTTTTGACGACGATAGTAGTCACGAATGGTATTTTGTAAAATACGAAAAAACAATGGAGCCCACTCAGAATACTCTCGTTTTGCATATTTTTGAACTAATGTCATCATAGTATCTTGTACTATGTCCAGTGCATCATCGTGATTATGCGTAGCCACCATTGCTAAACGATAGGCCCGCTGTTCGACACTGGCAAGAAAGTCATCCATTAAAACCTGACCATCCAGAATAGTTCTCCCGTCTAATTCAGTTACATGGCACTGCAAGTATAGCGACATGATAATTTACTGTGTTTATACCGTCGATGCCAATGACCATGTCGAATTTGCCGGTGAGCAATTTTTGCATGTAAACGCAGTGCTTTACGCTCTAAACGGTTATTAAAACCTTCAGCTTTTTTGTCTAATTGATGATTAATCCTTTCACCTTTATTGGCTAATCGAATGGCCAATCTGGTTTTTCCCATAGCACTAGCTCGATGAGCAGCCGCATCAAATTTGGATTTTATTTTATCACCCTTGATATCAAGCCTAGCAGCAATTTTACCACCGCGATTATCTAAGCGATGTTCTAACTTAGCGCTATTCAAATTAGGATTGGCATAAACACTGCTACTCATCATAGCAACAAACAATGTCATCAGGATTAAGTAATTTTTCATTGATATCTCCAGTTTTTGCGTTCTATACATTAAATAACGCATTGCTGGTCATTCGGTTGACATAACCAACAAATTCAATAATTTGAAGCTAAGCTATTGAATTAAAAGATATAAATTCGAGATATGAAAAGACTGTTTGATTACCACTTGATATTCATGGCTAGACCAAAACTGTCTGGTCCGATGAAGGGTTGAAATGCTATTGAATTGGCTTTTGTGTTACTTTCAAAAACAGTATCGGTCGCCTCATAGGCCAGATACCAACCTAATACAGCTTGGGAAAAATAATGAGAGTTATCATTTACTCGAGATAAAGCCGTAAATGTTGAAACGGTATAAAGCAAATATTTAGCAAATTTATTATTGTTATACATTCGAGCCATTGTCATAAAAGGGACTGCACCAATAAAAGCATGCCCACTAACGCCATTAGAATCTGCAAATGGACTCCACTTTGAATTATTAGCCGTTTCTGCAGGACGAGAAGCGCCTGTTAATTGTTGGGTTAATAAGGTAGCCGGCCCACCAACAATATAAGCGCGTAAGGTGCTTTGCCCCCAACGACCAACCGCAGATCGCTGATTACCTGTTTCAAGATAGTGAGAGCTGAGCGCCGTCGCTAATGACAATGTAATTAAATATTTCCCTTCACCAAAGTCCTTGGCAATTTTCGAAAAATCATCAGTGCTGACGCTTCGAATGTTGTTTTGATACTCATCTTGAATATTTTGATCTAAATCCGTGTTAGCCGATATGCCTGCTGCTGCAAATACGATTCCAGCTCGAATAAAGCGCTGTGTACTATAAAATTCCTGATAATCATTTTTGACCACATCAAAAAACGACGTACTATTGGAATCAGCAATAACTGAAGAACTTATAAATAGACTTATTAGGAATAATAAACGTGAACAGCGAGTATTATGACCGATTGTTTTCAACATAATTAATTCCTACAATATTTCTGAAGCAACAAATAAATTCACATAGCCATTCATCAAGACATTTCAGCTAGTTTTACCAAGAGTTCATTATAAACTTGAACACGTTAATATCAACTAACAAGTTAACTTGCATTGGCTTGTTGGCATTTCCATTGCTTTACGACTATTTTAATGAAATTGTACCGAAATAAGTTATTATCTTCGTAATAATTTGCCTTATATATTGTTGTTTATTCAAAATGTCTTTATAATGCCACAGTTAAAAAGATCGATTAACACATTAATCCATTTTTAGTATATCCATCTACAAACACTTACATGCCATATAAATTTCAAAATAGCTGTTATTTAAAAATAATCTTATTTCGACATTAAAAGAGAGTAAAGAATGCCAGAGCAAACTGAGAACAAAAGTACTACACCATCAATTTCATCTAAATATGTACTGATAAGTGTTGAAAAAACGGATGCTCCAGAAGGACTGCCAGGTACAAATTGGCATGAATATATAATTGAACGCGGTACTTCCCGGATTGTCGGTAAAAAACCCGGCTCCTTAAAGCAGGTAACCGAACATGCAAAAGACATGATAACTGACTTAAACGAACGCTCAGGTATTCCATCCAGCTCAACATATGCCTCACGGCAAATATCGAAGCCAAAAGCAACAGAAAATCAAACAACCGATACTGCGGCTAAAAAACCTGACGAAAAATAATACCGAAAACTATCATCGAGTTAAAAAGAGCATTAATGTTAACTATTAATGCTCACGAGTAGCCCGAAAATCAACATTAGGATAGCGCTCGATGGCAAGATCCAAGTTAACTCTAGTCGGTGCTAGATAAGTTAAACTACCGGCATGATCGTAGGCCAGATTAATGGATGTCTTCGATATCATTTCATCAAGATTTTTTTCGTTTTCTGACTCAACCCAGCGAGCAGCAGTAATATTGGAACTTTCAAATATACAATCAACGTTGTATTCATCTTTTAACCGATACGCAACAACATCAAATTGTAAAACACCAACCGCACCTACGATAAGCTCATTATTATTCAGTGGCTTGAAAACTTGTGAAGCGCCTTCTTCACTTAATTGCTCAAGTCCTTTTTGCAAGGATTTTAGCCTGAGAGGATCTTTTAATACAACCCGACGAAATAACTCCGGCGCAAAATTGGGGATACCCGTAAATTTTAGTGACTCACCCTGAGTAAACGTATCCCCAATTTGAATCGTGCCATGATTATGCAGCCCAATAATATCTCCCGGAAACGCTTCTTCAACATGGTCACGCTCACTAGCCATAAACGTGATTGCATTTTGAATCTTAATATCTTTACCAATACGCACATGTTTAAGTTTCATGCCTTTGGAATAAGTCCCTGAGCATACCCGTAAAAAAGCGATTCGATCCCGATGAGCTGGATCCATATTGGCTTGAATTTTAAAAACAAACCCCGAAAATTTTTCTTCGGTAGCCGAAATTTCACGAGTGGTTGTAGCACGAGCTTGAGGCTCAGGCGCGGTTTTAACAAAAAAATCTAAAAATTCATCAACGCCGAAATTGTTAATGGCCGAACCAAACAACACCGGGCTGAGTAATCCATCAAGAAATGCCTGTTGATCAAATTCATGGCTAGCACCTTGAACCAGTTCGATTTCGTCACGAAAATCTTTTGCAGTAGCTCCTAAGACCTCATCCAATCTGGGATTATGTAAACCTTCAATAATCTCACCTTGTTGAATTTTGCCACCATGGGTCGCGCTAAATAAATGAATGGTATTATCATAAAGATGATATACGCCTTTAAATTGCTTCCCCATCCCAATTGGCCAGGTGATTGGAGCACATTTAATATTTAGAATATCTTCAACTTCATCAAGTAACTCAATAGGATCTCGACCTTCCCGATCAAGTTTATTAATAAATGTTAAAATGGGAGTTGAACGTAATCGACAAACCTCCATCAATTTGATCGTTCGTCCTTCAACCCCTTTAGCACTATCAATTACCATTAAGGCAGAATCAACCGCGGTTAAAGTACGATAGGTATCTTCTGAGAAATCCTCATGACCGGGAGTGTCTAATAAATTCACCATATAATCTTTATAAGGGAATTGCATCACTGACGAAGTAATTGAGATACCCCGTTGCTTTTCGAGTTCCATCCAATCTGACGTTGCATGTCGGGCAGCCTTACGCCCTTTAACCGTGCCCGCTAATTGAATAGCACCACCAAATAATAATAACTTTTCAGTTAGTGTCGTTTTACCGGCATCCGGATGCGAAATAATCGCAAAAGTACGACGACGTGAAGACTCTGTAGTTAGTTTCGACATAGATAGTAAATATTCAAATATTAGTTAAAGAGAGCTGCAGAAAATATCAGCATAATATCACATTCACACGATTATCAGCTCATCGAGTAAAAAATTTTTAATGTTTAATGCATTGATTATCACTTAATTTGAGTAAATGAATTCAAAAAAGACTTGTATTTATTCCATGGAATTTTAGTTTGAACCGTTGCTCCATGTAATTCAGTCTTACTTGAACTTTCAGAAGGTATCACAATAGAGATTAAAGCAATATGATGTTCAAACTTAATCGATGTTCCAACCCACACGGCATCCGTATTATCCAATACGCCATTAGCCACAAATTGATAGGCAATGCGATCATTAACCTTGAGTTCGCGGGTATCAACCACGTTGAATGTGCCACGCGCACCAAAATTACTCTGAACCAATGACGCCGTGACGTTTTTGCTATATAAGTAAAACATTTTATCACTTGTTATTTCAGGCTTAGGACGAGACCACTCAATACTATATAAACCGTGTTTTTTCCAGTAGCCCCGAGACTGATAAAAGTCGACAAACGTTCGTTCTTTCAACACACCATCTTGCACACTTAATTTAGGAACCGCAGGTGTTTTAACTCTAAACTCATTATTAACTGAAGTATAAAACCCACCAGAAACACTGCCAATCAAATTAGCACAACTACTAATTAACAGCGTAATAATAATTAAAGTTATGGAATTAATTTTTTTCATTTAAACCGTAAACCTAAAAAAGTGACTTTGCCATAATAAGTGCATCTTCTCGCAAACCACCATTATCAGGATAATAATTCTTTCGAATTCCAACTTCATTAAAACCCAAACCGCCATATAAATGAACCGCTGATAAATTAGACGGCCTAACCTCTAACAAAATAGTATCAGCACTCGAGTTTTTAGCGAGTTCACACATTTCTTCGATAAACTGCCGACCAAGACCTTGATTCTGACGTTCTCTTTTTATACTAATATTTAATAAATGAGCCTCATCAACGGCAATCGACAAAACCGAATAACCAATAATCTCACCAGCATCTTCAAGAACCCAGCATTTGTATCCTACTTTAATACAATCTGCAAATATACCTCGCGTCCATGGGTGGGGGTACACGCAAAGTTCAATATCCATCACATCACTTAAATCAAGCTCGGTCATGGGTCTTAGAGTATGACTATTTAATCGAAAAACAGCATTCATAAAACAACCAAATTTATCATTTTATTTTGTATTTCGTTCATAAACAATTCTCGTTCATCTAAATTAAGACAGCACGGTTTTTACTTGCAACAAGCTCAACCAAGCTTGTCGTTTATTTTTTGGAGATAACAATAGTTGTTCAGGATGATCCATAACAACAACTAAAATATCTTTTTCAGAATAATCATGCATTTGAGTTGTTAATACTGTCATCGATTTATCTGTTTTTAAAATAAACTGTGCTATTTGTTCTCCAAAGATGATGACCGCTTTAGGTTTCACTAAATCAATTTGTCGCTCAAGATATGCCACGCAGGCAGATAATTCAGAATTAGAAAAATGCCGATGTGTTTGTGATTTACATTTTAAGAGATTCGCACTAAAAATATCATTGCGTGATAAATCCAACACCGATAACATATTATCTAATAACTTACCTTCCAACCCGACAAATTCTTTCGCCGCATTATCTTCCGCATCATTTGGTATGGCGCCAATAACAAATAAATCAGCCTGTTGATTACCGCTACCAAAAACGTTATTCGTTTTGTTTAAATGTAACTCACAGTTTTGACATTGCGCAACCTGAGTTAAAAGTTGACTCCAATCGAGATTATTAATAACAACATCATTTGATGTATTATCAATATTTTTCTCTGATTTAATTTCAGACTGTATGTCGAGATCGACAATATTATCTACAGTATCTCGCGCAAGCCATACATCAATCCCCATTGCTGATAAATATTCATTTCGAATATCATTATCCATTTTAAATTTCTTTTACTTGTTGCGGATGTTTGCGTTCTATTGGTGTCGCAATTTTATTAAGCGCATTAACATAAGCCTTAGCAGATGCAATGACGATATCGGTGTCAGAACCTTGCCCGTTAACGATAGTCCCTGACTTTTCTAAACGAACAGTAACTTCTCCCTGAGAATCTGTTCCAGTAGTAATGTTATTAACAGAATACAGTAACAGCTCGGTGCCACTATTTACCATTGATTCAATAGCACAAAAAGTAGCATGAACCGGGCCACCACCTTGAGCACTAGCACTGTTTTCGGTATTATTAATTTCTAAGGTAATCTTGGCATTGGGTGTTTCACCCGTTTCGGAGCAAACGTGTAACGACACTAAACGATAATATTCATCTCCCGAACGATTTTTAGTTTCGGTTACTAACGCTTGGAGATCATCATCAAATATTTCATGCTTTTTATCCGCTAGATCTTTAAACCGACCAAAAGCATCATTAAGTTCTAACTCGCTGTCAAATTCAACGCCTAGTTGTTTTAAGCGACTTCGAAAAGCATTTCGGCCAGAATGTTTTCCAAGTACCATACGATTTGTACTCCAGCCAACATCTTCGGCTTTCATAATTTCGTAGGTTTCACGGCTTTTTAGCACACCATCCTGATGTATTCCAGATTCATGCGCGAAGGCATTTGCACCAACAATGGCTTTATTAGGTTGAATAGCAAAACCGGTTATTCCCGATACCAGTCTTGACGTTGGCACTATTTCAGTTGAATTAATATGATCAACATTACATGAAAACAAATCTTTGCGCGTTTTCACTGCCATCACAATTTCTTCTAAGGCCGCATTACCGGCTCTTTCGCCCAGACCATTAATGGTACATTCAACTTGTCGGGCACCATTCATAACAGCCGACAAAGAATTTGCTACCGCCATACCAAGATCATTATGGCAATGCACAGAAAAGATTACTTTATCTGAATTTGGAATTTTTGATTGTAATGTTTTAATTAACGACCCAAACTGTTCTGGCACATTGTATCCAACGGTGTCGGGTATATTTAATGTTGTGGCTCCTGCGTCAATAACCGCTTCTAAAATTCGGCATAAAAAATCAATTTCGGAACGTCCGGCATCTTCAGGCGAGAACTCAACGTCATTAGTATATTTCAACGCATGTTTAACAGCATGAACTGCCTGTTCAATAACTTGCTCAGGCTGCATACGTAATTTCATTTTCATGTGGATTGGTGACGTCGCAATAAAGGTATGAATACGTCGACGTGGAGTATCAAACAATGCCTCACCAACCCTATCAATATCTTTATCTAATGCTCGAGCTAAGCCACAGACAGTACTCTCTTTAATACTACGGGCAACCGCTTTAACTGACTCAAAATCGCCAACACTGGCGATTGGAAAACCAGCTTCAATAATATCAACCCCCATTCGCTCGAGGGCTTTTGCAATACGCACCTTCTCGGTTAATGTCATAGACGCACCGGGGCTTTGCTCACCGTCGCGCAATGTTGTATCAAAAATTATTAATTTATCTGACATAGTAATTAATCCAGCAAAAATTATCTTATCAAAATTAAGACTTATTCTCTTTTCTTAACTTTCGCGCTTTCTTATAAGCTCGACGCATTGCCCGACGTTTGCGTAATTCAATTAAAGTATAGACCGGCCCTGATATCGCATAAATCATAAAAATTCCAAATAATATAACAGCCGGTTCGTAAGAGATAAAAACAATCACCAACATAATGATCAACAACAAGAAAAATGGAATTTTGCCTTTAAAATCGATACCTTTAAAGCTGTTATAACGAATATTACTGACCATTAATAAGCCTGACGTTACCGTTACCAGCATCGCAGCAATATCAACGACTCGGCCAGATACTGAATAATCTTGCCCTACCCACACCGCACCCGCGACCAGTGCTGCCGCAGCCGGACTGGGCAGACCTTGAAAGTAGTTTTTATCTGCCGTGCCCACTTGAGTATTAAATCGAGCCAGACGCAAAGCTGCTGTTGCGGCATAAATAAAAGCCACAAGCCAGCCGGCTTTACCCATGTTTAACAGTGACCACTGATACATTACCAATGACGGAGCCAACCCAAATGAAATTAAATCGGCGAGACTATCGTATTGAGCGCCAAAATCGGATTGGGTATTGGTTAATCTTGCGACACGGCCATCAAGACCATCGAGTAACATCGCAATAAATATTGCGATTGCAGCCACAATAAAGTTATTTTGCATCGCGGCAATAATGGCATAAAAACCACAAAATAATGCCGCAGTGGTAAACAAGTTGGGCAGTAAATAGATTCCGCGTCGGTAGCGTTTTGTTCGGTCTGATTTATCCATAATTATTTAATTTTTTTATTTATTCCTATCGATATTAGCTTAATTGTGTACCAATTGTGCCAAAATATCCGTACCGGCAATAACTTTTGAGCCTTTTTCGACTTCAATCGCTGATGATTTTGAAATAAAAACATCAATAACAGCACCGAACAAAATGTAACCCATACGATGCCCCTGTCCAACGCGCTCACCAGTAATGAAATAACTCGTTATTTGCCGAAACCACCGCCCTGGACGTAATACTAAGAGCACATCATCCTGTTCATCGGTTTGAATCCAAATTGCAAAACATGGGCACGTTTTATTATTAGCATCTTGAATTTGTCGCCACTGGTTCATCACCTTGCCTTCAGTAATACTGCGCACACTAAAAATAGTATAAAACGGCATCGCAATGCGAATAAAATTGGCCTCACGATTTAGCAGCAAATCCTGTTTTACGGCAACGTCGATAACAGTGCCATGCACTGGACTCACTATTGCTAACGGTGCAGCTGGACTTTTACGCAAAGGATCACGAAAGAAATAAAGACTAGTGAAAAATAATAGCCATAATATAATAGCCCAGGAATGCAAAAATAATTGAGTGGCTACTGATGCAAAAAAAAGCAGGCCGATATAACGCCAACCTTCTGGTGCAATTATTGTGTGACGAGAGACTGACATATAATAAAAAACACCGAATAAAAACTATTCGGTGTTTTAATCATTAATTTTTAGTTTTATCAACAATTTTGTTTGCGCTAATCCATGGCATCATACCACGTAATTTAGCACCAACTTCTTCAATTTGATGCTCTCGTCCAATACGACGCTTGGCTTTTAATGTTGCGGCTCCTGCTTGGTTTTCTAAAATAAATTCACGGGCAAACTCGCCATTTTGAATTTCTTGCAAGATATAACGCATTTCTTCTTTCGTTTCTTCAGTAACAATACGCGGGCCACGCGTTAAATCACCGTATTCTGCGGTATTTGAAATTGAATAGCGCATATTAGCAATGCCACCTTCATACATTAAATCCACAATTAATTTTAGTTCGTGCAAACATTCAAAATAAGCCATTTCAGGAGCATAACCAGCTTCAACCAACACTTCAAAACCAGCTTGAACTAATGCTGTAGTACCACCACAAAGCACTGCTTGTTCACCAAATAAATCCGTTTCAGTTTCTTCTTTAAAGTTAGTCTCAATAATACCGGCACGACCACCACCATTTGCAGAAGCATAAGAAAGTGCAATCGCCTTAGCGTTACCAGAAGCATCTTTATCTACTGCGATTAAACTAGGAACACCACCACCTTGGGTATAAGTAGAACGAACTAAATGTCCTGGGCCTTTCGGTGCAATCATGATGATATCAATATCAGAGCGAGGCTCAATTTGACCATAATGAATATTAAATCCGTGAGCAAAAGCCAATGCAGCACCTTTTTTGATATTATCAGCAATATGATTTCGATATAAACGCGCTTGATGTTCATCAGGAGCAAGAACCATCACAACATCAGCACCTTTAACGGCATCATCGATAGACTTAACCGTTAAACCTGAATTTTGAGCTTTTTTAGCTGATTCAGAGCCACTACGTAATCCCACAGTGACATCAACACCCGATTCTTTTAAATTATTAGCGTGTGCGTGACCTTGTGAACCATAACCTACTATAGTTACTTTCATGCCTTTGATAATTGAAAGATCACAGTCTTTGTCGTAATAAATATTCATGTTTTCGTACCTTGTTTAGTTTAAGAAATAATAACTATTTCTATTTATTTAAAGTGAATAAAGATTAAATTTGTTTATCAATTAATATTAGTTAGACATGCAAACACTTGTCTCCACGCATAATACCAGTTGCGCCAGAACGCACGGTTTCTAAAATTGCCGAGGTATTTAAAGCGGCTATAAAAGCATTTAATTTTTCAGTCGAACCGGTGACTTCAACAGTATAAGTTTCATCAGTAACATCCAAAATCCGAGCACGAAATATCTCAGCTAACACCTTAACTTCATCACGAACTTTTAAATCAGAAACTTTAACTTTTAGTAACATTAATTCACGTTCGATGAATGGCCCTTCAGATAGATCAATTAATTTAACAACATCAACTAATTTATTTAATTGCTTAATAATTTGTTCAATAATTTTTTCTGAACCACTAGTAACTAAAGTCATCCGTGATAAAGTTGGATCTTCTGTTACGGCCACGGTTAATGATTCAATATTGTAACCACGAGCAGAAAATAATCCGGCAACGCGAGATAACGCCCCAGCCTCATTTTCCATTAACAAAGATATTATATGTTGCATCTATGCTAACTCCCTTTCTGGAGAAAGGTGCATTTCGTTATGACTTTTTCCTGCTGCTATCATAGGATAAACATTTTCTGTTTTATCTGTCATAAAATTCATAAATACACATTTATCTTTCATTGCAAAGGCTTCTGCTAATGCCGACTCAACATCTGCCGGATTATCGATGTTCATACCGACATGGCCATAAGCTTCAGCTAATTTCACAAAATCCGGTAAAGCATCAACATAAGAGCTCGAATATCGACCTTCATAAAAGAATTCCTGCCACTGACGAACCATACCCATATAACCGTTATTCAACGTAATAATTTTAATCGGCAAATTATATTGTTTGCAGGTAGATAGTTCTTGAATACACATTTGAATACTCGCTTCACCGGTAATACAAGCAACCGTTGCATCAGGATGAGCCAATTGCACTCCCATTGCAGCCGGTAAACCAAAACCCATGGTTCCTAAACCACCAGAATTTATCCAACGACGCGGTTTTTCGAACTTATAAAACTGCGCAGCCCACATTTGATGTTGGCCGACATCAGACGTAACAAAAGCATCGCCTTGTGTAATAGCATGTAATTTTTCTAAAACAAATTGCGGCTTAATCAAAGCGCTGTTTCGGTCGTATCGTAAGCAATCTATATTTTTCCAGTCATTAATCTGTGACCACCAGGATTTTAACGATTTAGGATCAACTTTCTTTTTATTCAATGCCAATTCTGAACAACACTCGGTTAAAACTTGCTTCACATCACCAACAATCGGAATATCAACATTAACATTTTTTGATATGGATGCAGGATCAATATCAATATGAATTATTTTTGCAGTAGGACAAAATTCTTCCAGCTTACCGGTAACACGATCATCAAATCGAGCACCAATAGCAATTAATACATCACAGCCGTGCATTGCCATATTGGCTTCATAGGTGCCATGCATACCCAACATACCAATATTCAGCTTATCAGAAGCAGGAAAAGCACCTAAACCCATTAAAGTTTGAGTAATAGGAAAACCAAGTTTACGCGTAAACTCAATTAAGCTTTCAGACGCATCTGCTAGCACGACACCGCCGCCGCTGTAAATCATTGGTCGCCTAGCACTCAGAATCAGATCAACAGCACGCTTGATTTGACCTGAATGGCCTTTAACTGTCGGATTATAAGAACGCATCTCAATATCCTTTGGATATTGATAAGCTATCTTAATGTTTGGGTCAGTAATATCTTTTGGGATATCAACCACAACCGGCCCAGGTCGCCCTGTTGTTGCGACATAAAAAGCTTTTTTTAATGTTGTCGCTAAATTATTTAAATCTTTAACGAGAAAATTATGCTTCACACATGGACGTGTGATACCAACAGAGTCAACTTCTTGAAACGCATCACTACCAATAACGCCACTCGACACTTGCCCGGTTAACACCACCATCGGAATTGAATCCAGATATGCAGTTGCAATTCCAGTTACCGCATTCGTGGCACCAGGCCCCGACGTCACCAATACCACACCAGGCTTACCCGTAGAACGGGCATATCCATCAGCAGCATGGGTTGCCCCTTGCTCATGACGAACTAAAATATGCTTTACTTCTTCTTGTTGAAATAATGCATCATAGATATGTAATACAGCACCACCAGGGTACCCAAAGATGTGTTCAACGCCTTCATCTTTCAGAAATTGAATGATAATCTCTGAACCAGTAAGTTTCACAAAGAGCCTCTCTTCATTTTAAGTGACATAATAATTACGCTAATTTTCCGGATAAAAAAAACCCGAAATTCGGGCAATTCTCCATAACACCCTCAATTGAACCACTAGGAGGGTAATAATCGATTATTATACCTAGTTGGCTCAAGGATTTACATGATTGTTCGTATCGATTTTCATATCAATTTGTATCAATTTTCCCCTTCACAATTTTAATCTGAGCCTAAAAATTTAAAACAAGCCATTCAAACAACAAAACAGGCCATACAATATCAATAATATATTTGTAACTAATTGATATATATGAAAATATAGGGGGAACACATGCCATTACAGTATTCCCCCTAGAATGCCCTGCTATGACCATTAGAAATTATTGAGTATTAGCTTGTAAAAAGCTGAAATTAAACACAAAATTGCTTATGGGTCGATTTACAATAGAGATTCTCCCTGCAATACTTATATTGACTAATGACATGGTACTGGAAAACATTTAATGAAATATTTTATCGGAATCAGTTTCACCCTAACGATTTTTTTAGCGTCATCACTATCTTATGCGGCTTTATATAAATCTGTTGATGAAGATGGTAATGTTTCCTACTCCCAATCACCACCAAAGTCGGGGAACTACAAAACGATAAAGGTCAAAAAATTTAAACCTGTTGCACCCGATGCCGCATCAAAAAGCTTAAAAGCAAAAGAGTCATTTGCCAAAGGCGCTAAGCAGCGCGAAGAAAATGATTTAGTTAAAGCTGAACAGCAAAAGAATGAAAAAATTCTGAAAGAAAATTGTGCTATCTCTAAGAAAAATCTACGATTGTTCACCATATTTAAAAGACTCAAAAATGAAAAAGGTGAATATTACCGAGTTACTGATACCGAAAGAGCGCAGCGTATTGCTGCCGCAAAAGAAAACATAAAACAATTTTGTAAATAAAATGCCCTACTTATCCATTCAAACGAATATATCACTTGCAGATGACACTCAAAGTGAATTACTAAAAACAGCTTCAAAACTAGTCGCTCAGGTTTTGGACAAACCCGAAAAGTATGTCATGGTTACCCTCGAGCCCCCTAAACCGATGCTATTTTCAGGATCCGAAGATCCTGCAGCGTTCATTGAGTTAAAAAGTATCAACTTAAATGAAAATAAAACACAAAACATATCCGAACAATTATGTACTTTACTCCATAAAACATCCAAGATTCAAAAAGATCGCATCTATATTGAATTTGTCAATGCACCAAGAAAAATGTGGGGTTGGAATAGCAGCACTTTTTAAGACAGCTACTTTTAGTATTTCATGAAAATTATCTTTTACACCATTATTCTTCTTATTGCAGTTGCTATAGCAATCTATTTCATTAAACCGAACTTATATTATTCAGTCAAAAATAACGTGATATCAACAATCACTGACATAGCCCCAATTGAAACAGGATTAAATAAAACCAAAATTTATAAATGGAAAAATGAAGACGGCGAATTACAAATGAGTAATAGTCCTCCTCCAAAAGGTATAAACTATATAACAGAGGAAGTTCAGCATAATATCAATGTTATGCCCTCAACAGTATTAACCGGAAAACAAGAAAATTAATACATTGTAATCATTTACAGCTTACCTAAATTGAAACAACCATATACAATCGAATCACATTAAAACAACGGTAAATTTACAATGCGCGTATCAAACTATTTATTATCCACACTCAAAGAAACACCAGCCGATGCTGAAATAATAAGCCATCAGCTTATGTTACGCGCCGGACTCGTTAGAAAATTAGCTTCAGGGCTTTACACTTGGTTACCACTTGGATTAAAAGTATTACGTAAAGTTGAAAACATAGTGCGTGAAGAAATGAATCGTGCGGGTGCTTTAGAAGTACTCATGCCAACGGTTCAACCTGCTGAGTTATGGCAAGAATCGCAGCGTTGGGAACAATATGGCGCAGAATTACTGCGAATCAAAGATCGTCACAACCGTGAATTTTGTTATGGCCCAACTCATGAAGAAGTTATTACGGATTTAATTCGAAATGAATTACAAAGCTATAAACAATTACCGGCCAATTTTTACCAAATTCAAACGAAATTTAGAGATGAACGTCGCCCACGTTTTGGCGTTATGCGCGCCCGCGAATTTCTAATGAAAGATGCCTATTCATTTCATATAGATGAACAGTCATTACAAGAAACCTACCAATTAATGCATCAAACCTACTGTAAAATATTTGATCGAATTGGGCTAAACTACCGGCCAGTAGAAGCTGACTCAGGTTCAATTGGTGGTAACAGCTCGCATGAATTTCATGTATTAGCAAATTCAGGTGAAGATGCCATCGCTTTTAGTGACACTAGCGATTATGCAGCAAATATAGAAACTGCTGAAGCCTTAGCCCTAGAATCAACATCCGCTTCTGAAGATTTGATAGAAGTGTCCACCGTTGAGACCCCAAATAAAAACAGTATTGACGAAGTCAGCCAATTTTTAAATGTTAGCAGTGATAAATGCCTTAAAACATTATTAGTCAAAGGAATAGATAAAACTATTGTTGCTTTAGTATTACGCGGTGACCATGTTTTAAATGAAATAAAAGCAGAAAAAATTGATGCGGTATTATCACCCTTGCAATTAGCCAGCGATGACGAAATTAAACAAGTCGCCAATTGCGAGTCAGGTTCAATTGGCCCCGTTGGTTTATCCATTGCAATTTACGCAGATAGAAGCGCATTAAATGTCAGCAATTTTATATGTGGCGCCAACCAAACCGGCAAACATTTAATCGGCGTTAATTGGAATAAAGATTTAGATCTAGCCACCAGTGTTGATATTCGAAATGTTGTTGATGGCGATCCAAGCCCTGACGGCAAAGGCAAACTTTCAATACAACGAGGAATTGAAGTAGGACACATATTCCAACTTGGAACTAAATATAGCGAATCCATGAATGCCACTGTTTTAAATGAAAATGGCAAAGCGACAACAACCACAATGGGTTGCTATGGTATCGGCGTATCGCGTATCGTAGCTGCTGCAATTGAACAAAATCACGACGACCAAGGCATTATCTGGCCAAATAATATAGCTCCCTTTAATGTTGTTATCATACCGTTAAATATGCACAAATCTAAAGACGTTGAACATGCAGCAGAAACACTTTATCAATCACTAAAAGATAGTGATGTTGATGTCCTGTTATACGACAAAAAAGAACGCCCCGGTGTCATGTTTGCCGATATGGAATTAATTGGCATACCACATCGAATCGTCATTGGCGATCGAGGATTAAAGGAAAATAATGTTGAATACAAATGTCGAACAGAATCAGACTCTATCGATATAGCTCTTGATAAAATCCATGATCATATAATCAAAACCATGAAATAGTTTAATTTTTAAAATGACACATGAAATACTCATTCATATTACTGTTTTTTAGTACCATTTTTGTTAATCAGAGCTGTATTGCAGCAACGATTCAAAAACCAGACGCAGAGCTCAGGCAATTGTTAAAAGCCGCCATAGCCGATGCAGATAGTTTTGAAGATCGATTTGATGCCGAGGTTTGGTTAAAAGATATGTCGACCCGACTATCAAAAACGGTAAAAGATCCGTATCAACGCATTACCTTATTAAAACAAATTCACTATGAAGCTAAACGAGTTGATTTAGCGCCCGAACTGATTTTATCGGTTATTCAAGTTGAAAGTAATTTCGACAGATTTGCAATATCACGCGTTGGAGCTATTGGATTAATGCAAATAATGCCATTCTGGTTAAAAGAAATTGGTCGGGCTGGCGATAATTTATTTAATATGCGAACAAATTTAAGATTTGGTTGCACTATTTTGAAATATTATTTAAAAAAAGAAAAAGGTAATTTAACCTATGCTCTTGCCCGCTATAATGGCAGTAAAAACAGTTTTGTGTATCCTAAAAAAGTATACCACGCTTTAGACAATCGGTGGTTTAACCGATAACAAGCTTAAACTAAAAATTTATCCGAACATCCATTCCTGCTCGAACAGTTTCATGTGGCACTGAAATAACAACAGCTACGGGATATAAATCATTTTTTGATATTAAAGATGGAAAAAATATCTTTCCTTCATAACTCGCACCGGCAATAACTACCTTAACTGGATCATTATTTTTTAACTTCGCTTGTTCATCAGCAGTAAGCATAAATTGCGCAGCTAATTTATCTGCTTGAGCAATAATAATTGCAGGTGTAACGGCAAAAGTTGATATAATAGTTTCACTTCTATTCACATTAACATTTAATACAATAGCATTAAATGGTGAAACAATAGTTGAAAATTCTAACTCACGCTTAGCTTTTAATTTATTAGTGTTAGCCGTTACAAAGCGCGTTTCACTCGAAATAAAATTATTTTTAACTGTTTGTAATTCATGCTCAGATAACACGGTTCGATCATATAATTCAGTTGCTCGTTCAAGTTCACGTTTAGCTTCATCGAGCTCACTCTTTCGAGACTTAAATAATGATTTTGTTAATGTTACGTTTTCAAGGTATTCACGTTGATCTAAATTAATTAACTTTTTATTTTTTTTGATATAGTCACCGGGTTGCACGTATAATTCACTCACAATGCCACTCACTCTAAATGACAATTTAGTAACATTAAACCACGTTAACTTCGTTTTAATTTCTTTAGCATTAAGCAACGGTATATTATTAATCAAAACAAGTAATAGTAGCAACTTAACAAAACGTTTAAATATAAATTTTTTCATAATTACCTATCATTAATATTAGCTAACCTAAGGTTAACTAATATGCTTTATTTTTTAAATAATTTAGCCGCTGGTTCATCGCCAACCAAAATATCAATTTTAGCCCAAGTTAATAATGTTTCATAAAGTGACTTTGCAACACCATATTGCGCATCAGATATCTGAACCATAGCTGTTCCCAGTGTCGATTTCACTTCTAATTCATATAACGCACGTTTTTCATCTAAAAATAATTCACTATAGTTATTAAACGCATTTGCTTCATCACGTTCGAATCGTAAAGTATCTAGTTTTAACTTTAGTGATAACAACTCATGCTGAATACTCATTTTTTTTTGAGTTATCCTGTTTTCTAATTTATAAACTTCAACACGAATTTTTGCAACTTGAGAGTCCATTTCACCACTATCATAAATTGGCATTCCGACAACAATACCAACATTCCAGTTTTCACGTGAAAACGAGTTTCTGGATAATTCATTTGCATAGGCAATAGCTTCACTTTCAAAGTTAAACTGTGGTTTCATTTTAGATTGCAACGCTCGAACAGAGCTTCGAACAGATTCAATTTGATTGCGTAATGCGCGCAATTCTAAATTATTGTCAAAGGCCTTTTTAGTTAACGCATCAATTTCAGGGTAAATTTTTAATCTATTTGATACATTTGGAACCGCCAGACTTGCTGGTAGTTGCCCACTAGTATTCATTAAATTTGCAAGACGATTTCGAGTTTGTCGTTGGTTATTTTCACTTTCAAAACGCTCTCGACGAACACGCTGATATTCACTGTGATTTTTTTCTACCTGCAAATCAGAGCTAGTACCTAGCTCATTTTCTTTTTTTGAGTTATCCCAGCTAATAAATGCTATCGCCATATTTTCATTATGGCGATGAAATCGCAAATCTGAAAGTAACACCTCAAAATACGATTCCATAATTTTAATTTGTCGTAGATAAACCTCATTTAAATACAATAATGAATTGCTATCCAAAAGCTTGTCACTGGCATTTAGGGTATGCTGATGTAATCCAAAATCATATATCGGCTTGGTTAACCGAAACGCAAGCTTTTGTTCATCGACGTTGTATGTAAAAAAAGTGTTCCGCCGTTCAACTCTGGTAATCCTACCTTCAACAGATAAATTAAAACCATCTAGTGCATTTGATAAGGACTGATCAAGCAATATTTCTTTTTTTTCTGCCAATCTGAACGCTAGATCTTCATTGATATTTTTTGATAAACCAAGAGCATATTCTAAAGTTAGTGGCTCTGGTAAGGGCTTTGTTGTATCTGAAAGTAGCAATTCGGAATATAGAAAAAAACAAGCTAATAAATATTTTCTAGCAGCTATTTTATTGCTCGGGCTTGTTATCATATTGTGTTGGTTTTAATTATTTTTTTTATTACGAAGCATTCTTTTATATTTTGAAAATTTCATCGTTTTATAACGGCCACTAGCGACATACTCGCCCATGACCATAAATTCATTAACCCCTGAGGTTTTACCCGTGTGTCGATGTATTCTTTTACCCTTAAAATCAAAAAAAGCGATAACAGGCGTAGCCCTAACTCGATTTTCTTTAAAAGCAAAATCTTTTTGTTTTACCGTTTCACCTTTAAAATTAACCATTTCAACATCACCCTCAATATCAACTGAAAATAATAAAAAATGTTCTCTATAAAAAGCTTGGACGCTAGGTTGATTTAATACATTTGTTTTCATGTAATGACAAAATGGACATTCATCCATTTCAAAAAAGATCATAATTGCTTTTTTGCCTTCGCTTTTAGCGCGAGTCATTTCTTCTGCAAAATCACCCCAGGTTTCCTGAAAGAAAAACTTATAAGGATCTCTTGGTGTTTCAGATAACACACTGGCACTATAAGCAAACCAAACTATGACAATAGCAATTAACTGATTTATTTTCATTGTATATCTCAAATACTTAAATAAAACCTGTTATTTTTTTAAAGCGTGTTTAGCATTATCCTTAATGATTTTTTCTAAAAATGCCCCTGTAACCCGGCCAACTTGACGCGCTACCATATCACCTGATGGCGATATTATAATTGTAGTCGGTAAACCATTAACTGGCCCCCAATAATCAGCTTGTCCTGGATCGGCGTGTAATACCGGATAAGAAATAAAATACTGATCAACAAATTCTTTTAAATATTTAGGCTCAACATCTTCATAATTCAATCCCAATACAACTGCATCCTTATCTTTATGCGCTTCATGAAAATCAACTAATTCTGGAATCTCATCTAAACACGGTGGACACCATGTCGCCCAGTAGTTAACAACAACCCATTTCCCTTTATAATCGGATAAATTATGCGACTTTCCATTAATATCATTCAATCTAAAGTCATCTGCTACTGCTAAATTCATCGTAAATAAAAATAGAGTAACACTTAGTACTTTCAACATAATTCTTTTCATTGCTTACTTAATCCTAATCTC
>VAPM010329353.1_pt1 | contig 27570 bp, 38 predicted proteins | sample 3395091 | NCBI WGS metagenome assembly VAPM01 (sample SAMN08290445, study PRJNA428436) | hydrothermal vent metagenome | isolation source: Deep-sea hydrothermal vent chimney 3 | place: Pacific Ocean: Juan De Fuca Ridge
AGCCCCTGCCGTTGTTCCATTGCCAGCATCACTTGGCTTTATCGCCATTGGACTCTTTTCCCTGTTCGGTCTTGGAATTGGGAAATCCAAAAAACGGGTCTGACTTTTCAGGGAAACGGGTATCTATCCCCTGCCTGAGCGAGGGGCATGATGTGAGTTTATTCTCCAATTCAAAAGCAGAAGAATAGATTGGTCGTCAAACAGAGCTTTTTGTTTCCGCGGCTCAGATTTAATTGCGAACAATTCTTGCCCGCCTTGTCGGCGTGATCAATCACCAACACCTTTGCCCCGGCCTGCCAGGCAACCGTCGCCGCCATCAGCCCCGCACCGCTGGCCCCCAAAATAATGACATCGTATTGAAACAGAGCGGTGTAGCGGGTTTTCAAAGAAAACCGGCGGGCCGCTTATCGGGGTGGTGGGACAAAGTGAAGTTTCGCATGCTCAATTTTTACCGCCGATCAGCCCGGCGCAGGCGAACTTGAAACCAACCTGCCAAATCGTCGAATTCATATTCTCCATTGGCAACAGCGACAACAAGATCATCAATAGGTTCATCTATGTCGATTGTTAATTCATAGTCGCTTCGATCAATCAAAATCTCGACAAGCAACCAAGCGGTTCGCTTGTTCCCATCTACAAATCCATGATTTCCAACCATACTATGAAGTATCGCTGCGGCCTTTCGGTAAATCGGCCTATGGTAGCCCGAATACGGGCGAGCGAGAGCGGATTCAATTAGGTGGAGGCTGGTGACACCTTCTAGACCGCCATAGGTCAAGGCTTCATCATGTGCAGTAAAAGCATCCGCTAAAGTTAGGCGGTAGTGCCGCCTAGCGATCTGCAAGTCGCTTCAATGCAGCGGTGCGTTTAGATGAAGCCTCCTTAACCGAAGAGCGAGATTTTGGGCTAACTTTTGCAGCACCTTTTTGAGTGCGCACTTCTACTAAGCGTCCAGAAGTCGCATCACGTGTGACCCATCCGCCTTTTACCGCTGTGATTTTTGAATTTGATGGCATAAAAGCCCCGCCTGTTCGTCGCTTCGATTTGATAGTTTGATGTATATAGGAATTATTGATGTGTTTTCGACAAAAAATCCTTAAATTTCAATATTTGCGAACACTATTAAAGCAAATAGGTTTCAAGGCTTGCAATATCTCCAATCCCGGTCTAAACGCCACTCTTCACTCCCTCCACCGGGAATCGGGTGACCTATTGTTGATAATAACAAGGGCCCGCCGGTGATGTTGAAAGGATCAGCGCCATGAGCGCCAGCGAGCTACGTGACAAGACCCCGGACCAGCTGAAAGAAGAGCTGGCCAGCCTCAAAAAAGAATCATTCAATCTGCGCTTTCAGCAGGCCACAGGTCAGTTGGAAAATACATCCGGCATCCGCAAGGCGCGCCGTGGTGCTGCGCGGGTTAAGACAATACTGAACCAAAAGGCTGCCGACGCAGCCGGTGCTGCCGATGCAGCTAAAAGCGAATAGGGGCCTGACGATATGCCAAAACGCATCCTGACCGGCACCGTGACAAGCGACGCCAATGCACAGACTGTTACCGTTTCCGTTGAACGCCGCTTCACACACCCTGTGATGAAGAAAACCATCCGTAAGTCCAAAAAATACCGGGCCCACGATGAAAAGAACACCTTTAAGACAGGTGACCAGGTGCGCATTCAGGAATGTGCGCCCAAGTCGAAAACCAAACGCTGGGAGGTTCTCGTTTAATTAACGAAAACCTTTCCGGTTCATCGAAACCCTGGGGCAAATGTCCCCACAGGTCGGGAGAATCTAAATGATCCAGATGCAGACCAACCTTGAAGTCGCTGACAACTCAGGCGCTAAACGCGTTCAGTGTATCAAGGTATTGGGTGGTTCCAAACGGCGCTATGCCAGCGTCGGCGATGTTATCGTCGTGTCCGTTAAGGAAGCCATCCCCCGCGGCCGCGTGAAAAAAGGCGACGTGCGCAAAGCCGTTGTTGTTCGCACCCGCAAAGAAGTCCGCCGCGAAGATGGCACAGCGATCCGCTTTGACGGCAATGCCGCCGTGATCCTGAACACTGCCAACGAGCCCCTCGGCACCCGTATCTTCGGGCCGGTTGTTCGTGAATTGCGTGCCAAGAACTTCATGAAAATCATCTCACTCGCACCGGAGGTTCTGTAATGGCCGCCAAATTGCGCAAGGGCGACACCGTCGTCGTGCTGACCGGTAAGGATAAAGGCAAACAGGGTGAAATTTCCCGCGTTATGCCCCAGACCGGTAAAGCTATTGTAGATGGCGTTAATATCGCCATCCGCCACGTTAAACAAAGCCAGGCAGATCAGGGGGGCCGTGTACCCCGTCCGATGCCAATTCAGCTGTCCAATCTGGCACTGCTGGACGGTAAAGGCAAAGCCACCCGCGTTGGCTTCCGTATGGAAGATGACAAAAAGGTCCGTTTTGCCAAGACAACAGGGGACGTGATCTGATGTTAGATGCAGCAACCTACACCCCGCGCCTGAAAGCGCAGTATAAAGACAGCATTCGCGCTGCCCTTAAGGAAGAATATTCCTACAAGAACGAAATGATGATCCCGCGTCTGGACAAAATTGTCCTGAACATCGGCTGCGGCTCTGAAACCGTTAAGGATAGCAAGAAAGCCAAGGGCGCTCAGGCCGAACTGACGCTGATCGCCGGCCAGCAGGCCGTGATCAATAAGGCCAAGAATTCGATCGCTACGTTTCGTGTCCGCGAAGATATGCCACTTGGTACCAAGGTGACATTGCGCGGCAACAAGATGTACGAATTCCTGGATCGTCTGGTCACCGTCGCCATGCCCCGCATCCGTGACTTTCGCGGCGTGTCGGGCAAGTCCTTTGATGGCCGTGGCAACTACGCCATGGGCCTGAAGGAACTGCTGGTTTTCCCCGAGATTGATTTTGACAAAGTCGACGTCACCTGGGGAATGGACATCATCATCTGCACCACCGCGAAAACTGACGCGGAAGCAAAATCGCTGTTGAAGCAATTCAACATGCCTTTCAACAGCTGATCGCGAGGGAACAACAGACATGGCTAAAAAAGCAATGATCGAACGCGAACTTAAGCGCCAAAAGCTGGTGGCAAAATATGCCGTCAAGCGGGCAGCGCTTAAGGAAATCGCGGCCAACCAGGACCTGCCAATGGAAGAGCGCTTTAAGGCGCGTCTGAAACTGGCAAAATTGCCGCGCAACAGCTCGGCAACACGTCTTCACAACCGCTGCCAGATTACGGGCCGGCCACATGGCTATTACCGTAAACTGAAAATCAGCCGTATCGCGCTCCGGGACCTTGGCTCAAACGGCCAGATCCCCGGTCTCGTGAAATCCAGCTGGTAAGGGAGGGCACAGATAATGAACGATCCTCTGGGCGATATGCTCACACGTATCCGGAATGCGCAATTGCGCGGTAAATCCACTGTCTCGACGCCAGCCTCCAAGCTGCGCACACGGGTGTTGGAAGTGCTGGCCGACGAAGGCTATATCCGCGGCTTTGAACCAAGCACCGGGGCCGATGGCCATCCGGCAATTGAAATCAGCCTGAAATATTATGATGGCGCCCCCGTCATTCGCACGCTCAAGCGGGTTTCGACCCCGGGTCGTCGCGTCTATATGGGCGTTAAGGACATTCCACAGGTTCGTCAGGGCCTTGGTGTGTCGATTGTCTCCACCTCCAAAGGTGTGATGTCGGATGCCAGTGCACGTACCGCCAATGTTGGCGGCGAAGTGCTCTGCCAGATATTCTAGGGGAATACGATGTCTAGAATTGGTAAAAAACCGATTGATCTGCCTTCCGGTGTTACGGCCTCACTGTCTGGCCAGACTGTCGAAGTGAAGGGGCCAAAGGGCGCCCTCAGCTTTCGTGCAACCGATGATGTCACCATCAAAGTGGAAGACAACGTCATCACCATCGCCCCGCGCGGGTCGTCCAAACGGGCACGCCAGCAATGGGGCATGAGCCGCACACAGATCCAGAACCTGGTGACCGGTGTGACAGATGGCTTCAAAAAAGAACTTGAAATCAGCGGTGTTGGTTATCGTGCCACGCTGGAAGGCAAAAAGCTGAAACTGCAACTTGGCTATAGCCATGATGTATTTTTTGAAGTGCCCGAAGGTGTCACCGTCACGGCCCCAAAACAGACCCATGTGATCGTCGAAGGTATCGACCGTCAACTGGTGGGTCAGGTTGCAGCTAACATTCGCGAATGGCGCAAGCCCGAGCCCTATAAGGGCAAAGGCATCGCGTATAAGGGCGAATATATCTTCCGTAAGGAAGGCAAGAAAAAGTAAGGACGCATATTATGGCAAACAGCAAAAGAGATCTGTTCTTGAAGCGCCGCCAGCGCGTTCGGAACAAGTTGCGGAAAATGGCAGCCGGGCGTCCACGCCTGTCGGTCCACCGCTCCAACAAAAATATCAGCGTTCAGCTGATCGACGATGTAAATGGCGTGACACTGGCTTCGGCTTCCTCGATGGAAAAAGACCTGGGTGTTGTGGGCAAGAACAACGTCGAGGCGGCCAGCAAGATCGGTGCCGCTATCGCCGAACGCGCCAAAAAAGCCAAAGTGTCGGAATGTTATTTCGACCGCGGCGGATTTCTCTTTCACGGGAAGGTTAAGGCTCTGGCCGACGCTGCCCGTGAAGGCGGACTGAAGTTTTAGGAGAGAACGATATGGCAAGAGAACAAAGAGGCAGGGGCCGTCGCGAAGAGACGCCGGAATTTGCTGATCGTCTCGTGGCGATCAACCGGGTATCCAAAACCGTAAAAGGTGGTAAACGCTTCGGCTTTGCCGCGCTTGTGGTTGTGGGTGACCAAAAGGGCCGCGTCGGATTTGGCAAAGGTAAAGCCAAAGAAGTCCCCGAAGCGATCCGCAAAGCTGGCGAAGCCGCCAAGCGCAACATGATCCGGGTACAACTGCGCGAAGGCCGCACGCTGCACCACGACATGGAAGGTCGCCATGGCGCCGGACGCGTTGTCATGCGCACCGCACCAGAAGGTACCGGCATCATCGCCGGTGGCCCGATGCGCGCCGTGTTTGAAATGTTGGGCATTAAGGACGTGGTGTCAAAATCCATCGGTTCATCCAACCCCTACAACATGATCCGCGCCACCATCGACGGTTTGCTGAAAGAAGCCAGCCCCCGTTCGGTCGCCCAACGTCGCGGCAAAAAGGTTGCTGACATCCTTGGCAAACCTGACGCCAAAAAAGAAGAGGCTGCTCCTGAAGCAGCCGAAGCGTAAGGGACCGGTACAATGGCAAAAACAATCGTCGTCAAACAGATCGGCTCGCCGATCCGCCGCCCCGCTGATCAGCGGGCTACATTGGTGGGTCTCGGCCTGAATAAGATGAACCGCACCCGCGAATTGGAAGACACCCCAAGCGTGCGTGGCATGGTCAACAAGATCAGCCATCTTGTGGAAATCATCGAAGAACGCGGCTAGCCGTTTTCTAGAAAAGAATACGCTCCGAAATCTTTCAAAGGTTTCGCGGTCGAAACAAAAACGCCCCGGGAAACCGGGGCGTTTTTTTTGCCAATGGTCACCGCGATTGCCCCACCAGATCTCCTTGCAGCAACGGCTTGATTTGTTTCAGTTCTGCCGCGACGAAATCAACAAACCGTCTGACCCGTGTGGTGTCGCGCAAATCAGAATGCAACAGCAGCCATATGCTGCGGTCATGGAACAACTCTGTACCCGGCACCTGCACCAACTCAGGAAACACCGTGTCGCAATAGGCAAGCATTACCGACATTCCATAGCCACTGCGCAGCAGGTTCATATGCATCACTGTATCGGTGACGATGTGCCGGACCTCTGCCTGCGAAAACGGTGATTGCTCGATCAACCCGGCAACCGGTGCATTTTCACCCCAACCAATCCAGTGCAGGCCTTCACCGCGTGGACCTGCTTTGTGCAGGTGCTGTTCCAGATAATCGCGGCTGGCAAATATCCCGACACCCAATGGAAACAGTTTTCGCCCGACAACATCGTCAAGAACCCCGTAAGCTGCCCGGATAGAAATATCGGTTTCAAGTCCGACAATATCCTCAAACCTGTCGGTTACCCGAATTTCCAGATCAATACCCGGATGGGCCTTAAAAAACCGCGCAAAAATCGGCGCCATCACATAATACGCAAGGATTGGCGGAACCGACACCCGCACTGTTCCGGTTTCTTCGCGATCCAGCCCGCCTAATCTGCGACGCGCCGCAATCAGCAGGGTTTCTGCGTCTTGCGCGATCGGCATCAGGATGCGCCCCGCCTCGGTCAGGGTCAGGCCCTTCTTCGTCCTGCTAAACAGCTGCACGCCATATTCCGATTCCAGCGCCTTTAAATGCCGATCCACCGTACCGTGGTTGGCCTTCAGTTGCTGGGCGGCGGCCCGCAGACTGCCGGTCCTCGCCACGGCCAGAAAATACGGCACCTGCCGCCAGTCCATAGATTGCGCCATTAGTTTCTCCGCGGTTCAGGTGGTTGCTGTGGATCATTAGTAATCCAGTCTGTCGCAATATTCCATGTTTGCGGATTAAGAATTCGACATTAGATTTGGCCCCAGCAACGATCCAACACGGGGAACACAGGGTGCGAATTACAGAATTTATCGACATCGACGCGACGGCCGCCACCACTTGGCAGATTTTTGGCGAAGATTTCGCCGACATCAGCAACTGGTTGGATGCAATATTGTCATCTTCTCTTGACGGTGATCTGGCAGTGGGCGTCACCCGCACCTGCAAATTTGCCAAGAACGACATAACCGAGCAAATTACCCGTTTTGATCGTGACGCGCGCAGTTTGACGTACAAGATCAACAGCGGCCTGCCGCCGTTCATGCGCAATGTCAGCAACGCCTGGACCATTGAAGAACTTGCCAATGGCCGCAGTCGGGCCACCAGCGCAGTCGCCGCAGATTTGGCGTGGTACATTTTGCCCCTGTATCCGCTGCTAAAGGTTGGCCTGCGAAAAACCCTGCGCGGCGCGCTGTCGCAACTTTCTAAAGCTGCGCAGGCTTCCGGTCGCTGAACCGCAGGGCTGCACAACACTTTTCTAATGCACAAAGGAATTCCAAATGACTGAACCACATTCGACAGACGAAAATATCATATCCGCCGATATTCAAATTGCCGCCGAAGCAGCCAAGGTTTGGTCGGTGATCGCCGACTACAACGCCATGTATACATGGGCAGAAGGCATCGAAGACACCCTAGCCGTGACAGACCAAAAAACCGGTGTCGGGGCCATCCGGCGCAATACAGCACAGGGGTTTGGTGCCATCGATCAGGAAATTACCGAATGGAGCGACGGCGAAGGTTTCACCTATCGCGCCGGCGAATTCGGGCCATTTTCTCAGACCCTGACATCCTATCATTTACATGCCGGGGGGCAGGGTAGTTGCGACTGCCGGTTGCAAATCCTGTATGAATTGAAAGATCCGGCAATGGCCGGAAGCGAAGGCGAAGCCCAGCTAAAGGCCAAACTGGCCTCAGGATTGCGCGACATCCTGGGTGCATTGAAAAAACGCGTTGAAACCGGGGCACTGGTGCGTCCTTACAAAACTGCCTGAACCTGTCGTAAGCAGTGCCCGGTGTGATGGCGACAAATCGCGCCTCGGTAATACGGGGCGCTTTTGTTATGACGGTGCTGCGGACAGAATCAGGAGCCACCCCATGCCATTCACCTCGACCGATCAATTCAACGCCGTCATTACCGCCATTGACGCCGTCAATGCCGAAGACCCGCGCAAGATCACCGTGGATGGTGCCAAGCAACCCTTTGAAACCGTCTATGCCAACCGCATGACCGAAACGCTCGAACGCATGTATCCTGACGCCTCCGAATTGCTGCGCATCGCGGCCCGCGCGCAGCACATACGCCGCTGGCAAATCCCGCGCGATTCCTATCCGCGCAACAAAGAAGGCTACCAGAAATGGCGCCTTGGCATGCGTAAACTGCATGCCCAGCTGGTGGGCGGCATCATGTCTTCAAACGGCTACAGCACTGATGATATCGCCCTCGTCGGCAGCTACCTGCGCAAAGAAGCACTGAAGCGGGTGGATGATTCACAGGCGCTGGAAAACGTCGTTGATGTGGTGTTTCTGGCGTATTACTGGGACGATTTTGTTGAAAAGTTTTCCGACTATGATGATGATAAACTGATCGACATCGTCGGCAAAACCCTACGCAAAATGTCCAGCCATGGCCACGCCGCCGCTCTGGCGCTTGACCTGCCAGCGGATACCACACGCATCGTGCTGGCCGCTGTGGAACGCGAAAGTGATTTTCTGGCGAAAATGGCCGAGCGGGAAAAAGCGTAGGGTGGGGTTACACCCCACCAGCTGCGTCGCCCCCAACCAACCATCCGAATTCTCACAAAACCGTGTGCGTGGCGGTTAGCTTGACATGGGTCAAATACGCCCTGTGCCCCGCGCCTTAAAATGCAGATATCGAGCGGCCCGGGGTGGTTTGATACCCCCTGATTGCCCCGGGATCCGCAGAAAACTCTGCCATAGGAGATGGTCATGTTTATGTATCTTAAATCAATACGCAGCCTCATATTTGCACCAGCCCTGCTGCTGGCCGCCCCCGCATTCGCGCAAACCCTTCCCCAGCGAGATGGCTATTACGGCCATATGTGGGGCGATGGGCTTGGCATGGGGTTTTTCGGTGCCGGCATGATGTTGCTGTTCTGGGGCGGTATCATCCTGCTTGCAGTTTTTGCCGTGCGCTGGATCACTGACCGGGATGGCGCAGATAAAAACCGGGACAATGCCCTGACAATCCTGAAAGAACGTCTGGCAAAGGGTGAGATTGACCCGGAAGATTACGAAACACGCCTGAAGGCGCTGAGTGTCTGAAATCAGTTTTCTTCCGCCCCGGGTAACCGAACGGAACGAAAAGGGCAGGGCGCACACCCCTGCCTTTTTCGAAATTGGCCTGAAACCGCTAGGTAAGCAGCGCCATGATCAGCAGATAAAGGCTGGATAAGGTCGCCAGTAAAAATGCCGGAACCCGGATAAAACTGACGCCCGACAGGTACAAAACCGGAAACGCCGCGCGCCCGACAATCACCAGCAATGCCGCCAGCTCAACCCCGGCCCCCTCAAGCCCGGCGAACATCCCCACCGCAAGCGCAGGGACAACATATCCGGCACTTTCCGTATGATTTTGCAACGACCGTTTCAGTCTGGTGGCAAAGGCCGACACCTCGGGCGTGCCCCGGTTTGAGGAAAACCCAAACCCAAAACCCTGCGTGGCATAGGTGTAAAATATCGACCCCCCCACCAGCGCCAGTGAGATAAGTGCAAAAGCAGCAAGTGCTGTAATAAAAGTCATGTGTTTCGTCCTTATGGTCCCGCGTTTCGCCGCCGGAATGGTTTGCGTTCGGGCGAGTTCTGATTTAAACTAGCCACATGGATTGAAACTGTATCTATCCAAATGGATAGTTTGTCAATGCCCAGGGAAACCAATGGCCAGAAAACGAAAAACTGACCCGCAAAACGCAATGCTTTCGGCGGTCTCGCTGTTTTGGCAACGGGGGTACAACAATGTGGGTACCCGCCAGATTGATGATGAAACCGGCATCACCCGGTTCACGCTGCAAACCAGCTACGGCGGAAAGATGTCGCTGTTTCTGCAGGCGCTTGATTGGTACCTGGACCGGTTTGAAGACGCGGCCGCGCCCCCTGAAACCGTGGACAGGCTGGATGATCTTGCGGTCTGGTTTGAACGGCGAACCGATCCGCCGATCATGCCGGATCAGGCGGTGAATGGGTGTCTCATGCTCAATACTATCGTCGAATTTGGATCAGAAAACCCCGAAATCAACCTTCGGGCTGATCGCTATTTCGCGCTGATGCGCAGCCGGTTTCTGTCGGCGCTTTCCCAGCTTGCTGACCGGGACTTATTGAAACCAGACACCGATATCGCCGCCAAATCCGAACTGTTACTCAGCAGTGCTATCGGCATGAACATTGTCATCCGTGCCGCAGGTTCCAACGCTGCGGGCAAGGGCGCTGCACAGGCATGTGCACACATGATACGCGGTTGGGCTCCCGGTTGAAAATATGGAAACTGCCCGATAATTTTTTGTGCAGTAATATATGATATCAAGGGGCCTAAGTGACTGGTACCGGTTGTTTTAGCGCCAAAACAAGTTACGCTTGGGTAAATCAAATCCCATCGCAATATTCAGCAAGGAATTGCCACATGAAAACCAACACCCCAAGCCTTACAGAAATGGGTGTTCTCAACCCCGGGCAAATCAATGCGTACTCAGTCGTGCATGTTACCGAAGATATGGATGTTCTGAAAATTAACTACCAGCGGCCGAAAAATTCAATCCTGCCCAATCGGCGACGGTATGAGTTCCGGCGCGTCAGCAAGCCGATGCCCGGGTCCGAATTGCGTGGGAATCAGGCGATCCGTTACGATATTTCACCGATACTGGCACGCGCCATTGCCGAGCTGGATACTCTTTTGGCCAATGACAAACAAAAGTCGGCCACCAAGAAAAACCTTCAGACCGAAATAAAAGAACTGGGTGTTGAACTAAACGAACGCATTGCGCACCTGTCCAAAATGATTGATGCGCTGGATTAAAGGTTCGCCCAAACCCCCAATCTATCCCACCACCGTCGGGCGGGCTTTTCAGCCCGCCGCTTAACCTTCAGGTGCGGCCCTATTAGCAAGCGTAGGGTGGGGTTTCACCCCACCGCGTTGCCAGCATTCCCCGGTTCCGGTGGGTTAATCCCCACCCTACACCACTTCCTTTTGGCCCGGCTCTCCGGTCCGCGCCCGACCCTCCCCACAGGACAGCGCTTTACACCCACCCAGGGTCAGGGCTGCCCTTTGAGGGGTTGGACCTGAAGCCAAATGTCGGCTGAGCGTGACATGATTGCCGTTGCTCAAATGGCACGAATGCGGACATTGTCCCCACGGCGGTTCTCTGATTTGATCTGATTAAAGAGCTTTGTGAGGAATTTGAGCATGATCGACCAAGCTACACTTATAACCTACGTCGCAATTGTTTTGGGTTTCGTTTTCATACCCGGCCCGGCAACTTTGCTGACTGTGGCCCGCGCCACTACTTCTGGAACTCGCGTCGGAATTGCAACAGGGGCTGGCATTACTGCCGGAGACATCTTTCATACACTTCTGGCCGTGGTTGGTATTTCCGCGATAATCGCAACATCAGCGATTCTCTTTAGCATCATCAAATATTTAGGCGCTGCCTATCTCATTTACCTTGGCATCAAGGCGATTATCGAAAAGGCACCGACCTTTCTAGGCGGCAAAGGCCAAATGCCGATTACCGCACCGCAAGCATTTCGTCAGGCTATTCTGGCGGAAATGTTGAACCCCAAGACAGCGCTGTTCTTCTTGGCCTTTTTGCCGCAGTTCGTGAAGCCAGAGAACGGCTCCGTTGTCGCTCAACTAAGTACCCTAGGCGTAGTATTTGCCTTAATAGGGTTTTTCAGCACCATTGTTTTCGCTGTCAGCGCGGGGGTCCTCGGTAATTTTTTGCGGCGCAATCCAAAAGTTCTGAAATGGCAGGGCAAAGTGGTAGGGAGTATTTACTGCGCCCTTGGACTGCGTGTGGCGCTGCAAGAGCGATAGCGCTTCAATTCCAGATATTCGCCGCACCGCAGAATTGGTAACTGTAGGCACAATGCAACTTTCTCCCCCCTTGCCCCATCCACCCACATCCCCTATACGCCTCCGGTGGTGTCTCGCACTCCACAGAATCAACTGAAAACGCCGTGGTTGGCCGCTCCCGTCGCTGGGGGTCATATCCGGCATAAGGAGAAGCGACATGAAACTGAATGAACTTCACGACAATCCCGGTGCAACCAAGCCACGCAAACGCGTCGGCCGTGGTCCCGGTTCCGGCACCGGTAAAATGGGTGGCCGTGGTATCAAGGGTCAGAAATCCCGTTCGGGTGTGGCGATCAAAGGATATGAAGGCGGTCAGATGCCTTTGTACCAACGTCTGCCAAAGCGCGGCTTTAACAGCCGGAACAAGAAAAGCTTTGCGGTGATCAATCTGGGCATGCTGCAGAAATTCATCGACGCCAAAAAGCTGGATGCCAAAAAAGACATCACCGAAGACGTGCTGGTTGAAACCGGTGTGATCCGGCGCAAACTTGACGGTGTCCGGGTGCTGGCGAAAGGCGAAATAACCTCCAAAGTTAAGCTGTCTGTGACCGGCGCGTCCAAGTCAGCCATCGCTGCGGTGGAAAAGGCCGGCGGTTCACTACAGGTCACATCTGCGGTTGCCGCAGAATAAAGCCTTGTTTAGCAGCCCCGGGCTGACTAAATTTAAGTAAGTTTTCCAAACGCCGCTTACTCCGGGAAACCGGTGGGCGGCGTTTTTGACAGATAAGGGGCCTATTATGGCATCAGCAGCAGAACAAATGGCCGCCAACATGAGCTGGGGTGCCTTTAGCAAAGCCACAGAGCTGCGCCAGCGAATATTCTTTACCCTCGGCCTCTTGATCGTTTACCGGCTTGGCACCTACATCCCGGTTCCCGGCATTGACGGCGCTGCCTTGCGTTCGTTCATGGATCAGGCCGCCACCGGTATCGGCGGCATCCTGAATATGTTTACCGGCGGGGCGATATCGCGCATGGGTATCTTTGCCCTTGGCATCATGCCCTACATTTCTGCCTCGATCATCATTCAGCTGATGACAGCCATGGTGCCGCAGCTGGAACAGCTGAAAAAAGAAGGCGAACAGGGCCGCAAAAAGATCAATCAATACACCCGCTACGGTACCGTCCTTCTGGCCACAGCTCAGGCCTTCGCGCTTGCCGCCAGTCTGGAAGCCGGCGGTCTGGCCTCTGATCCGGGCCTGTTCTTCAAAGCCTCCACCATCATTACCCTTGTTGGCGGCACCATGTTCCTGATGTGGCTGGGTGAACAGATCACTGCGCGCGGCATCGGCAATGGTATTTCGCTGATCATTTTCGTCGGCATTGTCGCCGAACTGCCAGCCGCATTGGCGCAGTTCTTCGTGTCGGGCCGCTCTGGCGCGCTGTCCCCTGCGGTCATCATCGGCGTCATGGTCATGGTGGTCGTTGTCATCGGTTTTGTGGTGTTCATGGAACGCGCCCTGCGCAAGATCCACATCCAGTATCCGCGCCGTCAGGTCGGCATGAAGGTCTATGACGGCGGTTCTTCCCACCTGCCGGTCAAGGTGAACCCCGCCGGTGTTATCCCGGCCATCTTCGCTTCATCCCTGCTGTTGCTTCCGACCACGCTGGCCACATTCTCAGGCAGCCAAACCGGCCCGGTCATGTCCACGATCCTGGCCTATTTCGGCCCCGGTCAACCGCTTTACCTGTTGTTCTTCGGTGGCATGGTGATCTTTTTCACGTTTTTCTACACCTTCAACGTCTCGTTCAAAGTCGAAGAAGTTGCCGAGAACCTGAAAAACCAAAACGGCTTTGTCCCCGGTATTCGCCCCGGTAAAAAGACCGAAGAATACCTTGAATACGTCGTCACCCGCCTGCTGGTGCTGGGCTCACTTTATCTGGCGGCGGTGGTCCTGCTGCCGGAAATCCTGCGCACACAACTGGCCATTCCGTTCTATTTTGGCGGCACCTCGATTTTGATTGTTGTTTCGGTTACCATGGATACAATCAATCAGGTTCAGTCCCACTTGCTGGCCCACCAGTACGAAGGCCTGATCGAAAAATCGCAACTGCGCGGCAAACGCCGTGGCAAAAAGGCGCCCGCACGCAGATGAACATTATCTTACTCGGACCACCGGGGGCTGGCAAAGGCACCCAAGCCCGCAAACTGGTTGACGACCGCAACATGATCCAGCTGTCCACAGGCGACATGCTGCGCGCGGCCCGAAAATCCGGCACCGAGATGGGTAAAATTGTCGCCGATGTCATGGACCGGGGCGATCTTGTCACCGATGAAATCGTCATTGGCCTGATTGAAGAACAGCTTGCACGCGACAACGCAGGTGGCTTCATCTTTGACGGGTTCCCCCGCACGCTGGCGCAGGCCGATGCGCTGGGTGAATTGCTGGAAAAAACCAAACAAACACTGGACGCAGTGGTTGAAATGCAGGTGGATGACGATGCCCTTGTGGCCCGGATCACGGCACGCTCAACCTGCGGCAATTGCGGCGAAGGTTATAACGACATTGCCAAACCAATCCCGGCGGACGGTAAATGCACGGTTTGCGGTGGCACAGAATTTAAACGCCGGGCGGATGATAACGCCGAAAGCCTGAAACAACGGCTGATGGAATACTACAAAAAGACCTCGCCGCTATTGGGATATTACTACGCCAAGGGCAGCCTGCGCAGCGTCGATGGTCTGGCCGCTATTGATGATGTCGCCGTTTCTATTGCCGCAGTTTTGGACTGAACCCGCCCCTGCCTCTCATCGTTCCATAAATATCCCCGCCCGGGGCAAATCCGAACCCGCAGGGTGAGACAAAAATAATGGCGCGTCAGCGCCTCCATTAAAAACCGCTCCGACCATTGACGCCCTGTTCATTACCCCGTAAAGCATCCCATCCCAAACGGGAATCGGCAAGAGAATCAGGGGTCGCGCCTCAACCTTGCCAAACTGTCAATTCAGCGAGGCCCGCAGGTAAACCACCCGCGGGTTTGGCGTTGTGAAAAAAGGTTCCGGAGCTACGGAACCGCAACGAAAAGGAAGCTAAAACGTGGCACGTATTGCCGGCGTAAATATCCCGACTGCAAAGCGGGTTCCAATCGCCCTAACCTATATCACCGGAATCGGCCCTTCATCGGCCAAATCCATTTGCGAAGCTGTTGGCATTGATCCAACCCGTCGCGTGAATGAACTTTCAGACGCCGAAGTCCTGAAAATTCGCGAAACCATTGATGCCAACCACATGGTAGAAGGTGACCTGCGTCGTGATACGCAGATGAACATCAAACGCCTGATGGATCTGGGGTGCTACCGTGGCCTGCGCCACCGTCGTAACCTGCCGGTCCGTGGCCAGCGAACCCATACCAATGCACGCACCCGCAAAGGCCCCGCTCGGGCCATTGCCGGTAAGAAGAAATAGGGGGCTTGATCAATGGCTCGTGAAGCAAAACGCACCAAAAAGAAGGTTCGCAAAAACATCGCCGCTGGTGTTGCGCATGTGAACTCATCTTTTAACAACACCAAAATCCTGATCTCAGATGTGCAGGGCAATGCCATTGCCTGGTCGTCTGCCGGAACCATGGGCTTTAAGGGCTCACGGAAATCCACACCTTACGCGGCCCAGCTGGCTGCCGAAGATGCCGGTAAAAAGGCTCAGGAACATGGCGTGAAAACACTGGAAGTAGAAGTCCAGGGGCCAGGTGGCGGACGCGAAAGTGCGCTGCGCGCGCTGGCGGCAATCGGGTTTAACATCACCTCGATCCGTGATGTGACACCGATGGCCCATAACGGCTGTCGCCCACCTAAGCGGCGTCGCGTCTAAGGGATACTTTTTGCCCGGGCCGCGGAAATTTTCGGTTCGGATTCGTTATTTTAACCTCGGGTGTTTCACTGGCCAGATCATGGGTCACAGAAACAGGAATTGAGGAGACAACCATGATCCATAAGAACTGGGCTGAACTGATTAAGCCAAACCAACTGGAAGTGAAACCGGGTGAAGACCCAATGCGCAAAGCCACAGTTGTGGCTGAACCGCTGGAGCGCGGCTTTGGCCTGACCATGGGCAACGCCCTGCGCCGCGTATTAATGAGCTCGCTTCAGGGTGCCGCTATTACGGCTGTGCAGATTGATAATGTCCTGCATGAATTTTCGTCCGTTGCCGGTGTTCGCGAAGATGTCACTGACATCGTACTGAACCTGAAAGGTGTTGCGATCCGCATGGAAATAGATGGGCCAAAGCGCCTGTCAATTTCCGCCAAAGGTCCGGCTGTTGTGACTGCGGGTGATATTTCCGAAAGCGCAGGCATTGAGATCCTGAATAAGGATCACCTGATCTGCCATCTGGATGAAGGTGCAGAACTGTACATCGAACTGACGGTCGAAACCGGCAAGGGCTATGTCTCTGCCGACAAGAACCGTCCGGAAGATGCGCCCATCGGCCTGATCCCGGTGGATGCAATTTTTTCACCAGTGAAAAAAGTGTCCTATGATGTGCAACCAACCCGTGAAGGTCAGGTTCTGGATTACGACAAGCTGACACTGAAGCTGGAAACTGATGGTTCCATCACGCCCGATGATGCGGTGGCTTATGCCGCCCGCATTCTGCAGGATCAGCTGTCAATCTTCGTGAACTTTGATGAACCCGAAAGCGCCAGCCGTCAGGAAGAAGATGACGGTCTGGAATTCAATCCGCTTCTGCTCAAGAAAGTGGATGAACTGGAATTGTCGGTACGTTCGGCAAACTGCCTCAAGAACGACAACATCGTTTACATCGGCGATCTCATCCAAAAGACCGAAGCAGAAATGCTGCGCACGCCAAACTTTGGTCGCAAGTCGTTGAACGAGATCAAAGAGGTTCTGTCAGGCATGGGTCTGCATCTGGGTCTGGATGTTGATGAATGGCCACCGGAAAATATTGAAGATCTTGCGAAGAAATTTGAAGATCAATTCTAAGGAATTCGGTTACGCCAGAGTTAATTTCTGGCGTAACCGTGTGTTACAAAGTTTAAACAGGGCCTGAAAATCCTGTTACATTCTTTAAAGAAGTCCGGGCAATCCCGCCCCAAGGAGAGCGATCTGCACGCACGGGTCGCCAGACAAAGTATAAAAAATAAAGGACTAAAACCATGCGCCACGCGAAAGGCTACCGCCGCCTGAACCGCACACATGAGCACCGAAAAGCCCTGTTTTCCAACATGGCCGGCTCGCTTATCGAACATGAACAGATCAAGACGACTTTGCCCAAGGCAAAAGAACTGCGTCCGATCATGGAAAAGCTGATAACCCTCGGAAAACGCGGCGATTTACACGCCCGTCGTCAAGCCGCAGCGCAGTTGAAGCAAGACCAGTATGTGGCCAAATTGTTTGACGTTCTCGGCCCACGCTACAAGGACCGTCAGGGTGGTTACGTCCGCGTCATGAAAGCAGGTTTCCGTTTCGGCGACATGGCGCCTATGGCGATCATCGAATTTGTAGAACGAGATGTGGCTGCCAAAGGCGCCACTGACAAAGCCCGGGTTGCAGAAGCAGAAAATACCGAATAGCAAGCCACTGAAATTTAATGCTTTTTAGCCCTCACTGTTCAATTCAGTGGGGGCTTTTTTGCATGAACAGCAGGCTGGTATTATTCGGAGGATGGATTACCTTAGGTAAAGTTAAACCTAAGTAATACACTTTTAGGTTGACCAATCAGGTTTGCGATTGTTTAAAAGAGTATGTTCGAAAAACATGTATTTGATCTGGAACTTAAAAAGCTGGAAGAATTGTCCCCAAAGGGTTTCTTTTTGGGGCTGCACATCCGTTTTACCTCTCCGATCATGTCCTTCCAAACCTACGACCAGGCCTGGACGGATCACTATACAGAAAACGGATATGTCCTGCGCGATCCTATGACCGCTTGGGGCTTTTGCACCACTGGCTCGACCCGGTGGAGTAACAAAAAAATACCAGACCCGTTCGGCATTTTCAAAAAAGCCGCAGAGTTTGGATTGAGGTATGGCGTAACAATTTCCTGTGGTGCAATTCGTTCCCGAACAATTGCCAGTATTGCCCGAGCAGACCGCGATTTCGACGACGCTGAGATTGATGTTTTACATGACATCGTTGTTCGGCTTCACGAAATGACAGAACCTCCGCAAACGCTGACCAAACCACAAATTGAAGCGCTGAAGTATATTGCGGAAGGTGACAGGCATGCAGCGGCAGCTGCAAAGATTGGCATTTCGGATAGCGCTCTTAAGGCCCGATTGGCTTCAGCCCGTCAACGGCTGATGGCGCGTACAACAACCGAAGCCGTTCAGCGTGCCAAGGATTATCGGTTGCTTTGATGGTTCCCGCCTACCGCTAGGTTAATTTCTACTACCAACCAGCAGGAGGCTGTTATGCAGACCACTACACTTTCTTTCGAAAATTTGCACAACCATGGCGAGCTATTTGCGAATATGTTTCGCGCCAGACGGGAATTATTTATCGTTCAAAACAAATGGGATCTGCCCGAAGCGATGGGGATGGAATACGATCAGTATGACACCCCGGCAAGTCGCTGGGTGGTGGTGCATGATGACCTGGGCCAGGTTTTGGCGGGCAATCGACTGACGCCAAGCACGGCGCGCTGTGGCATTTATTCATACATGATCCGGGATGCCCAAAAGGGTTTGCTGGATACCATTCCTTCAAATCTTTTATACGATGAAGCTCCGGTCGGGGAAACCGTTTGGGAAAGCTCCCGCCTGTTTGTCGCCAGCAATGTTCCTGCGAAAATCAGACGTCGCGTCCATGCTCAACTGGTGATGGCGCTTGCGTCAGCGGCGCGAAATGTGGGTGCAACGCAATGTTTGACTTTATTGAATGCGAATTGGCCACGTTGGGCCAAACGCGTGGGCGTAGATATGACAGCCATGGGTCCGGTCATGGACATTGACGGTATCGACAACCAGGTGGTGTCGATGAATTTCGCATCAAATTTGCATTAAGTTTCAATACACCGGGTGCGCTCCAATCAGCGCACCCCTTTCGCCTTTCACAAGAACGCCGCTCCAACTACCATGTCGGCCATGGCCGATCTGTTTTCATCCAGCGCATCCAAAGAACCGTCAAAAGGCCCCAGACCTTTGGCGGATCGGTTGCGGCCCAAGACATTAACAGATGTCGTGGGTCAGGATGAAGTGTTGGGCGCAGACGGTCCACTTGGAACTATGCTGGCGTCCGGCAGCCTGTCGTCACTGGTGTTCTGGGGCCCGCCGGGTGTTGGAAAAACTACGATTGCCCGCCTGCTGGCGGATAGGACCGATCTGCACTTTGTCCAGATTAGTGCGATTTTTACAGGGATATCTGATCTTAAAAAGGTGTTTGAATCCGCAAAAATTCGCCACCAAAATGGCAAAGGAACGTTGCTGTTTGTTGATGAAATCCACCGTTTTAATAAGGCACAACAGGACGGCTTTCTGCCCTACATGGAAGACGGCACAATTTTGTTGGTTGGTGCGACCACCGAAAACCCAAGCTTTGAACTGAATGCAGCACTGTTATCGCGGGCGCAGGTTCTGGTGTTGAAACGCCTGACATTGGCCGATCTTGAACATTTGGCACAGCGCGCGGAAAAAGAAATTGGCGCACCCTTGCCATTGCCCCCTGACACCCGAGAGGCATTGTTGGAAATGGCCGATGGGGATGGCCGAGCTTTGCTGAACCTGATCGAACAGATTTCTGCGTGGAAAATCAAAGGCAAAATTGACACCGACACGTTAGCCACTCGGCTTACGCGTCGGGCAGTGAATTACGACAAATCCGGCGATGAACATTTCAACTTGATTTCGGCTTTGCATAAATCCGTACGCGGCTCGGATCCAGATGCCGCGCTTTATTGGCTTGCGCGCATGTTGACCGGGGGTGAAGACCCGCGATACTTGGCGCGGCGTATTACCCGAATGGCAGTGGAAGATATTGGTTTGGCAGACTTGCAAGCACAACATATGTGCCTGCAGGCCTGGGAAACCTATGAACGGCTGGGATCGCCGGAGGGTGAGCTGGCCCTTGCCCAGGCGGTTACTTATCTGGCGTTGGCACCCAAATCAAACGCCACCTATGCTGCGTACAAAAACGCCATGGCCGCTGCGCGGCAATTCGGTTCAGAACCGCCGCCCAAGCACATTCTGAACGCCCCGACCAAGCTGATGAAAGATCAGGGGTATGGCGATGGCTACGCCTATGACCACGACGCTGAGGGCGGGTTTTCCGGTCAGAACTATTTTCCCGACAACATGAAACGGGGTGTTTATTATCAACCGGTTGAACGTGGTTTTGAGCGGGAGCTTAAAAAGCGACTGGATTACTTTGTTAAGCAGCGCGCCAAGCGTCAGAGCAGTTGACAACGACGCCCCGGCAGGAAAGAGAAGCCCCATGATTTCAACTGTTATCCAAGTAGCAATAGGTGGCGCGATCGGTGCCTCCGGCAGATACCTGATCGGGCAATACGTTTCGTTCCCACTGGGGACATTAACCGTGAACGTCCTTGGTTCGTTTATGATGGGTGTGGGGTTTGTGCTTCTTGCAGAAAAAGGATTGGAGCGTTGGACACCAATACTTTTGGCCGGTGTACTGGGGGGCTTTACAACGTTTTCTGCCTTTTCCCTTGATACCTTCAAATTGTATGAGGCCGGCCGACTTGGCGCGGCCGGCGGATATGTTCTGGCCTCTGTGATGCTGTCCCTGATGGCACTGTTTATCGCGATCAACGTAATGCGGGGGTTCCAGGGATGAGCAGGGTTCAACTGATAACGGTTGGGTCTGATGAATCAGAACAACGCCTTGATCGCTGGTTCCGCCGTCACTTTCCCAATGTTGGGCAGGGGCGCGTCGAAAAACTGTGTCGCAAGGGCGATATCCGCGTCGATGGCGGGCGGGTAAAAGCATCGACTCGCGTGGTTCCGGGGCAGGAAATCCGGGTGCCACCGTTGCCCGATAATGCGGCCCCGATACACTTGAATAAACCGATCAGTGCAGAAGATTCGGAAATGATCAGGGCTTCGGTTCTGTTTCGTGATGATCACCTGATCGTGCTGAACAAACCGCCCGGGCTGGCCAGTCAGGGGGGCAGTGGTCAAACGCGCCATGTCGACGGATTGGCCGAAGCCCTAAAGTTTGGATTGATCGAAAAACCGCGTCTTGTTCACAGATTGGACAAAGATACCTCTGGTATATTGGTGTTGGCGCGTACCCAGCGGATGGCAACGGCATTAACCACCGCATTTCGGCACCGTGAAACGCGCAAACTATATTGGGCTGCGGTTGCAGGGGTTCCGCAACCGCGTATGGGGACCATTAAGTTTGCGCTGATTAAGTCCGGCGGTGGCAAGGGTGGCGGTGAGAAAATGCGCTGCATTCATCCGGCGGATATTGACATCACCCCCGGGGCAAAACGGGCCACAACGGATTATGCCGTTCTTGCAAACCTTGGGCAACGGGCATCCTGGGTGGCGATGGCCCCAATCACCGGCCGCACGCATCAGTTGCGGGCCCATATGGCTGAGATTGGGCATCCGATCGTGGGTGATGGAAAATATGGTGGTTCAGGTCAGGAAAACCTTGGCGATGGCTGGGGGGCGCAGCTTGGTGGTGACTATAGTCGCAAATTGCACCTGCATGCGCGTTCTCTGCGATTTGAACATCCGATAAGCCATGCAATCATGAATTTCACCGCTCCTTTGCCGGAACATATGAAAGCAACATGGGCGGGCGTTGAATGGCATGTTGAAGACGTGCCGGAAGACCCGTTTGAAGATTTTGAATGAACTGGAAGAACAATAAACGCTTTTGGGATCGCGCGACGGTCCAAAAGTCGGGCGGTGGTTACACTGTGCTGCTCGACGAGAAACCTTTAAAGACCCCGGCCAAGGCTGGTCTTGTGTTACCCACTTTGCAGCTTGCCCGGAAAATTGCGCAGGAATGGGACAGCCAAACAGACAAAATTGATCCCGAGAAGATGCCATTTACCCGAACCGCAAACTCGGCGATTGATAAAGTATCTTCTAAAACTGCTGAAGTCGCGGAAATGCTTATTGCTTACGGCGATGCTGATTTAATATGTTATCGGGCCGAAAGCCCTGTGGAATTGGTGAAACGCCAGAAAGATGCCTGGGATCCTGTTTTGGATTGGGCTGACAAAGAATTTGGGGCGCGACTAATGACGCGTAAGGGCATCATGCATGTTGCCCAATCCGGGTGTGCAATTGACCGGCTGGGTTCCGAAGTAAACGCGTTTTCAGTGTTTGAATTAGCCGGCTTTCACGACCTTGTGGCACTTAGCGGTTCTTTGGTTCTTGCACTGGCAGCGGCACACCAACTTTACCCACCTACTGTTGTTTGGAAACTGTCGCGGATTGATGAGGATTGGCAAAAAGAACAATGGGGGGAAGATGAAGAAGAAAGTGTAAGGGATACAATAAAGCTAGAATCGTTTATTAGTGCCGAATCATTTTTCCGTTTGTCTCAAAAAAAAGCTTGAGTTTCGAATATCTTAGGGATTCGCCTGATTTTATGAGATTACCTTAGGTTATGTGTCAGTTTTTGTGATCAAACACTTGACGATTCGCGATGAATCCACGCAATATCAACGCTATCGAGGGGACCACCCCCTTGAAACTATCGCCCCCGGCTAAAATCAGCCGGAAGAACTGCCTGTAACGGGTAGAAAATCAGGAAGAGGTAAACATGAAAAAAACGACATTTATTGGCGCGCTAACTGTTGCAAGTCTTGCAGCAGGTATGGCGTCCGCTGCGACGCTCGATGACGTCAAAGCAAAAGGCGAACTGGCTTGCGGTGTAAACACTGGTGTGGTCGGTTTTGCTGCTCCGGATGCGAACGGCAAGTGGGTTGGATTTGACGTAGATATCTGCCGCGCTGTTGCTGCTGCAGTTCTCGGCGACTCCGATGCTGTTAAGTACGTTCCATTGACCAGCAAGACACGCTTTACCGCGCTTGCATCTGGTGAAATCGATGTATTGGCTCGTAATACAACTTGGACATTTTCACGTGACGTCGACCTGAAGTTCACATTTGTTGGTGTGAACTACTATGATGGTCAGGGCTTCATGGTTAAAAAATCTTTGGGTGTGACGTCTGCTAAGGAAATCGACGGTGCAACCGTTTGTATCCAGACCGGTACAACAACCGAGCTGAACCTGGCTGATTTCTTCCGTTCAAACGGCATGAGCTATGAGCCGGTTCCATTTGATACAAACACCGAAAACCAGCAGAACTATCTGGCTGGTGCCTGTGACGTGTATACAACTGACGCATCTGCACTTGCTTCAGCGCGTGCAACTTTTGAGAACCCAGAAGACCACGTCATTCTGCCAGAAATCGTATCAAAAGAGCCACTCGGCCCTCTTGTTCGCCATGGTGATGACCAGTGGGCAGACATTGTTCGCTGGACACTGAATGCACTGATTTCAGCTGAAGAACTGGGTGTCACAAAGGCTAACCTGGCAGAAATGTCCAATGGTACGAACAGCCCGGAAATCAACCGTTTGCTGGGTACTGAAGGTGAACTGGGCGCGATGCTGGGTCTGGAAAGTGACTGGGCCAAGAACGTAATTGCTGTAAACGGCAACTACGGCGAGATTTTCGAAACGCATCTTGGTGAAAGCACATCTATCGGCCTTGCACGTGGATTGAACGCGCAGTGGACAAATGGTGGACTGATCTACTCCCCACCATTCCGTTGATCTGATCAATACTTTGGGGCGCGCCACTTGGTGCGCCCCAATCATTTTATCCACACAAATCAGGTTAGTGATGACAGCGCGCAGGATCGGGAAAACCGACCCGCAATCAGACGCTTCACACATTTAACCAGAACAGGGGGTACGCCATGGCTATGGCAGACCAAGCGGCATCTAACCAGTCGTTCCGACTGAGTATGCTTATTTACGATTCTCGTTACCGTTCAATGACGATCCAGACCATCACGCTGATATTGTTCATGCTTGGCGTTGGTTGGCTGCTTAGTAATGCCGCCAGTAATCTGGCCGCATTGGGTAAGCCGCTGGGTTTTGGATTTCTGTCCCAACCCGCTGGTTACGATATCAATCAAAAACTGATTGAATATAACAACCAGATGTCGCACGGCCGGGCCGCATTGGTCGGGCTACTTAATACACTGCTGGTGGCTGTTCTGGGCTGTATTACCGCTACACTAATCGGCGTTTCAGTTGGTGTTTTGCGCTTGTCTAATAACTGGGTCATCTCCAAGCTTATGACAGTATATATCGAAACATTTCGTAATGTTCCGGTATTGCTCTGGATTGTTCTGGCCAACGCCGTTCTTATTGAAGCACTTCCAAAAATAGCATCATATCGCGGGGATGACCCTGCATCCAATTTGATATTATGGGGCTCTGTTGCCCCGACCAACGCTGGCATATTCATTCCAAGCCCGGTTTTTGGTACTGGGTCGAACCTGGTGGTAATAACCTTTTTATTGTCCATCGTAGCGATCTGGTTTTTTGGTCGCTGGTCCAAAGCACGCCAGGCAAGAACAGGTATAATATTGCCGAATTTCTGGATCAAGCTGGGTCTGTTTTTCATACCCACCCTGATAATGTTCTATATAATGGGGCGACCGGTTACGCTGGAATACCCAGAAATGGCAAGGTTCAGATTTGAAGGCGGCTACGTAATTCGCTTGTCCTTTATATCATTATGGCTCGCTTTATCTCTTTATACGGCTGCCTTTATCGCAGAGGCCGTAAGGGCCGGTATTCAGGCTGTATCGCACGGCCAATCAGAGGCCGCATTCGCATTGGGTTTGCAGCCGGGGCGGACCATGTCGCTGGTTGTATTGCCGCAGGCGTTGCGTGTGATATTTCCACCGATGATCTCTCAGTTCCTGAACCTGACCAAGAATACTTCATTGGCCGCGGCTGTGGGGTATATGGATCTAACGGGTACTCTTGGCGGCATAACGTTGAACCAAACGGGCCGCGAGATGGAAAGCCTGCTTCTTGTAATGGCGATTTATCTTAGCATCTCAGTTACAGTTTCAGTCTTTATGAACTGGTACAATGAATCAATTAAAATGAAGGAGCGGTAAAATGAGTGATATTTCGTATGTCCGCACCGAAATGCTTGGTGAAAAACCCCCGCCAACGGGGCAAACCGGGATCATAAAATGGCTTCGCGAGAATATGTTTTCCAGTATCTGGAGCGGAATACTTACCCTCCTTGCGCTGTACTTTGTTTTTCAACTACTCAGCGTCGTTTTACCTTGGATGTTTCAATCCAGCTGGACAGCAAAGTCTCTGAATGAATGCCGCGAAGTGATCAATCTGAAATATGGCGAAGGAACAGAAGGTGCCTGCTGGTCGGTTATTAGCGAGCGCTATAATCAATTGCTGTTTGGGTTCTATCCAAAAGAACTATATTGGCGACCAATTCTGGCATTTATCTTGCTTGGGGTTGCTCTTGCGCCGGTGTTGTTTGAAAAACTGCCACGTAAAATGTTGTTTTTCACGATGCTTTACCCAGCTCTGATGTTCTGGCTCGTCTGGGGTGGATCCGTCTGGTTCCCGATCAGTGTTATGCTTGGGTTCGTTATTGGCTACTACGCTTCGGTGCAGCTACCAAATATAATTGGTTCATTGGCAGCGATCATTGCCGCGCTTATTTTGCCAGTCCTTTGGTGGATGTTCCTCGCTGGCCCATTTGCCGGGTTGTTGCAAAATATCGTTCCACTCGAAATTCAATCAATTACCAGTGATAAACTGGGCGGATTTACCTTGTCAGTTCTGATCGGAATTGTCGGTATTTCATTGTCGTTACCTATCGGAATACTGCTGGCTCTTGGTCGGCAGTCGCCGTTGTTCGTGGTGAAAGTAATCTGTGTGGGATTCATCGAATTCATTCGGGGCGTCCCGCTGATCACGTTGTTATTTGTTGCTTCAACGCTGTTGAACTACTTCATGCCCCCTGGCACCAGTTTTGATCTGGTACTGCGAGTCATGATCATGGTGACACTGTTCGCCTCGGCTTATATGGCCGAAGTGATCAGGGGTGGTCTTGCGGCCATACCCAAGGGTCAATATGAGGCAGCAGATGCGCTGGGTCTCGATTTCTGGAAAGCCACACGGCTGATCGTCATGCCACAGGCATTGAAGATTTCAATTCCGAATATCGTCAGTAACTTCATTGGTTTGTTTAAAGACACAACGCTTGTGTCAATTATTGGCTTGCTCGACCCCATCGGTCTGACCAACTCAATTCGCGCCAATCAACAATGGAACGGGATCGTATGGGAGCTCTATGGATTTGTAGCGCTGCTGTTCTTTGCGGTCTGTTTTTCAATGTCACGTTATTCCATGTATCTTGAGCGTAAGCTTAAGACCGGACACTAGAGAATAGGGAGAATTACAATGTCTCAAGCAGAAGAAATTGATCGATCAAAAATGCAAGTGTCTGATGAGGTCGCGATTCAGATTACTGGCATGAACAAATGGTACGGTGCCTTTCATGTTTTGAAAGACATCAACCTGACGGTAAACCAGGGTGAACGTATCGTGGTTTGCGGACCTTCGGGTTCGGGCAAGTCTACGCTGATCCGGTGCGTTAATGCGCTGGAAGAGCACCAGGAAGGTCAGATTATCGTAGATGGTACTGAACTGTCGTCAGATCTGAAAAACATCGATAAGATCCGGTCAGAGGTTGGCATGTGCTTCCAGCACTTCAACCTGTTCCCGCATTTGTCCATTCTGGAAAACTGTACTTTGGCACCGATTTGGGTTCGCAAGACACCCAAAAAGGAAGCTGAAGAAATTGCGATGCGCTACCTTGAAAAGGTCAAGATCCCCGAGCAGGCCGATAAATATCCCGGTCAACTCTCCGGTGGTCAGCAGCAACGCGTGGCGATTGCACGCAGCCTGTGCATGGAGCCCCGCATCATGCTGTTTGATGAACCCACATCAGCGCTTGACCCAGAGATGATCAAAGAGGTGCTGGACACGATGATCGAGCTTGCAGAAGAAGGCATGACGATGATCTGTGTGACCCATGAAATGGGCTTTGCGCGACAGGTGGCAAACCGGGTTATCTTTATGGATGCGGGCCAAATTGTTGAACAAAATGAACCGGAAGAGTTCTTCAACAATCCAAAATCAGAGCGTACTCAGCTGTTCCTAAGCCAGATTTTAGGTCACTGATCCATTCCAAAACTACAAAAAGGCGCCGGCTGGTCCGGCGCCTTTTTCATTGCCGCAATGATTATTCCAGATCCCGCGGCACGATAAATTCAACTACTTTACCAGCGCCCGGTAAAATGAGCGCCCAGTCTTCAGCATCAAAATTAAAAACACACGTGGCTGCACTGGGGTAGTTGTGAAATTTGGGGTGCGGTGGTGCCACATCCGCCAATGCTTCGGCCAAGGTTGCACATCCGGGATTGTGGGCCAGCAGTAAAACCGTTTTTGCTGATGTTATTTTTGACAGCTCGGTAAGCATGGTTTCCGGTGGGGCAAGGTATAATGACTTTAGAAACTCAATTTTCGGCCGGCTGGCAAAGCTATCGCCCACAAGAGACAAAGTTTCCCGGGTTCGCACAGCTGAAGAGCACAATACAACATCGGGGTTGATCTGATTTCGGGCCAGCCACATTCCAATCGCCCTGCCTGCACGGCGGCCGCGCCCGTTCAAGGGTCGTTCAAAATCCTTTAGTACCGGATTTGCCCAGTCAGATTTGGCGTGTCGCATCAGAATTAATCGCAGGCTCATGGGTGGAATGCTTTCATATGATGGGCGGACTGGGCCGGTAGTCGACCGTAGCGCTGGGAAACCGGGCAAGCGCGCCGAACTGCACAGCCATTTTTCAGGCAATCGCTACCAGATTTTGTATTCAGAAACCCATGACAAGCACCCAGATCATAGCC
>VAPM010758722.1_pt1 | contig 27499 bp, 21 predicted proteins | sample 3395091 | NCBI WGS metagenome assembly VAPM01 (sample SAMN08290445, study PRJNA428436) | hydrothermal vent metagenome | isolation source: Deep-sea hydrothermal vent chimney 3 | place: Pacific Ocean: Juan De Fuca Ridge
AAATCCCGGGATTTAAAATTTACCTGAATCCGTTATCGGGCGCCCCGCGGGACGGCGCGGTGAAGACCAGGAAATGCATTTATTCTGCAATAATACAATAAATTCCCCACCAAGTTGCAGGAAGTGTCACCTCAAGCTGTTACGAAGTCAGGATTTAATCATGCCGCTTCGCTGCGCAAGTTCAAAGACCATTTACAACATCTAATAATCTCTTTTTATCTATAGACCAATTATACGTTTTGCGCACAGCCGCGCCTCCTTTTTCTCCATAATGTCCAGGCGAAGAGTATACCCGCACGACCGCCTGTGCCAGATCGGCACTGTCACCACTTTTGAAAACAAGGCCTGCGCCGGTTTCCTCAACAATACGTTGCATGGGAGGTGCGTCTGAAGCAATAACCGGAAGTCCGCACGCCATGTAGTCAAATATTTTATTTGGAATTGTCGTGTCCACATGCGCTGACCGGTAATGGGGAATTATCCCGACATCGGCGGCACCTGTATATTGAAACAAGACCTCATGTTTTACCCATCCGACCCAACAAATGAATCGATCAACAGCTTGTTCCCGGGCCATTTGTTTCAGTTGCTCGACTGCATATCCCGCACCGATTACGATAAACATAAAGTGCGGAATTTTTTTGACTATTATCGGAATCGCCTCAAAAACAACCTGCAAACCACGGCCAAGCTGAACCCCCCCGGTATACACAGCGATGTAATGGTCTTTGAAGCGGGATAATGATCCCGGCAGGAATTGACTCTCACCTGGCACATTCTTGTCCTCTGCCAACTGTGGCGTATTGCCGACAATTGTTATCTTCTCTAAAGAAGTGCCGGCCCGCAGCGCCACCGTTTTTGCTTCATCAACCACAACCAACACGTGATCAAAACGCGGCAGGGCATAACGTTCAACCATACCTGCGAGGTAGGGGTTGCGCACAACCAGATTAAATCCCTGAAATTTTCTGGCCCGCCAGATATCACGAACCATGGCAACATAGTCCTCGGCCATGTCAAAAATAACCGGGCAACCATGTCGCTTCCCTGACCATATTCCGGCTATGGCCATGGGCAGGTCACGAACAATAATCAGATCTATATGGTAGCCGGTAATAATCGAATCAAGAAACCTTTTCCAGAAGGGGCTGAAAAAGGCGGGGAAAGAAAAAGCATAATTGAGCCTGTCATTCCTCCAGGTTCTTGTCCGGTGAATATAAAGCCCCTGATCTTCCTCGTAAGTTGGGTTGCGTTGCAAATTTCGGGAAGCGATATGCACCTCATGTCCGGCCGACATGAGGCTCCGGCAGATCTTTTCTACCCGGACATCCCAAGGATAATCGGCATCCCATATATATAATATTGTCTTCCCCATTGGATATGATGGTCTATGCCGTCAGTTTTTTCTCAAGCAGCAAGGAATCGATAAAAAATTTAGTTGCCCAGTTAGGATACATAAAATGTATATATTCTCCCCAGATAGGGCAGGAACCAGCAATGGCACCAAAAACATTTTTGTTATTTATTCGCTTTTCCTGTTTCGACAACAAGTAATTGTTAATCTTTCGCCCAGCAGCCAGATACTGTTCGTTGTCTGTTAATTGATACAGTTTAAAAAAAATAATGGCTAACTGGGCATTGCCGGTTAAGCAACTGAAGCGCCCCCCCCCTTGCCAATTTTTGTCATAAGAGCCATAGAGGCCGCCACTATCAGGCACAACCCCAAGCAGACCGTCCATGGCCTTGCGAGCTGCATCAATAAAGTCATCGCGCCGCAGATACATTCCGGATTCCAGTACCCCCCTTATTGTATATGCTATTGTATGCGTATAGGGTCGGACGTGTTTCTCCCTGGTAAACGAGGCATGATCGAACCAGCCATTTTTCCGTTGTTGTGAAAGCACCCATTCAATATTTTTTCTACAACTCTCTTTATAGTAATCATCACCGGCAAGATGATGCAGGCGGGCCAGGCTCCAGGCAACTCTCGCATAATAGGCATGAGGGATTCCACCAACAGCAAATTTCAGCCAGGTCCCATTCGGCTCCTGGACGTCAATTAACCACTTCCCTGCCTGGAGCGCCGCCTCCCGGTATCGAGATTTCCCGGTTTCTTCGAATGCCCGGACAAAGCCGAACAATACCTGCCCGGTATCAAACACCATCTTTTTCTTAAAATAGCTGTCAGGGATTGAACCATCTTCAGATTGAATCATCACCAGCCAGTCCGTCATGCGAAGCGCGCGGTCTTTTAACGATTTATCGCCAGACAGTTCCGAATAGTCACACAAAGTTTCTATGATATAGCCGGTCGTTTCAGGATATGACGGCAGCCATCCATGTTTTAAATGATATCCCTCGGATACACCATCATCAGGACCACTGTCCTGAGCCCTGCACAGCCAAGCAACAGCATCATGCAATGCGGAATCAATGCTTTTTTCCGAATGACTTTTTCTTAAAAAATCATAAAGAACAATCTGCAGGAATGTAGATATCTCATGCAATTTACTCATTATCTCGGCTTATCATTATGGCCCGGCAAGATTCTTCATACAGTGAAAATAATTTCTGACAATTCTGTTCAACCGAGAACGCCTGCTTGATTTTCTCCCGGACCCTGACGCGGACAGGATTCAACTTCGTCCCTTCACTGTTAATATACGCGAAGGTATCAGCTAACTCGCCGGCATCGGCAGGGGTGACCAGGAAACCGTCCTCGCCATGAGAGATGACTTCTCTCATGCCGCCGACAGCCGTACAGACAGGAATAGTTCCAACAGACATTGCCTCAAGCAGACTCATGGGCAGGCCTTCATGCAGTGAAGTGAGGGTAAAAACATCCAGAGACTGCAACACCGGCATGATATCGTTGTTATGCCCCTCCAAAAATACGTGTTCAGTTAATCCGTGTTGCAAAATTTGTGATTTCAGAACATCTCGTAGGGACCCTTCGCCAAAAATGGAGATGCGGAAGCTCAGCTCCGGATGCCGATCTCTTAAATATCCGGCCGCCTTTATAAGCATCTGTAAATTTTTCACCACTTCAAGGCGCGCGGCAGTACCAATCCAAAATTGCTTTGCCGCGAGGCCGCACGACCTCCGGACCTCCGCCACCTCGGCCGGAGAAAGTAACGCCCTGCGATCAACCGCATTATAGATCAAATGAACATCAGCCCTGGTCGATTGCCGCGAAAGCCGCTTTTCCAGTTGCCCCGAGACAGCGATAAGATGATCGGTCATGTACCGTAAAAAAAACTTTTGCCCCCCCAGGACCAAATAGGATTTAAACCTGCTGGGCACATTCTGCCCATGTAGAGTTCTAAACAAAGCACAGTCTTTTTTCCCCGCCGTCAGACGCGCGAGCGCGGTTAACATATGACTCTTGTATTCATGCACATGAGCAATATGCACATCACCGGCAATCAGTTGCTGCTTGATACCATTGCATATAGAGACATTGCCAAGACGGCTCTCATCCAGAAGCGTCACCTCAACATTCGCCGCCAACAACCTTTTATACAATTCACCTCTACTGAAAAGTATGACTCTAACCTTATGCGGAGATAACGTGTTCAGTTCCTTAACGGTATAATACACCTGTGCTTCGGCGCCCGCCCAAAGGTCACCGGGAATAACATGGAGTATATTCATCGGTTACCAGCGCACCCTTTGCCCCTGCAAACGCCGAAATATTAACTCCAGCAAATTGATCACTTTTCTGAATATGGGTTTTATCATGGAGGGATTCTTCAGCATCGCAACGAACAAATATTTTATTTTTTTAACTTTTCGTCGATTATAACCTTTTTCAAATTCTTTATAAATTAAATCATCATCCAATTCCATTTCGGCTGTAGCTGATATTATTGCGGCGGAAGACCGTTCAATTGTTTGTTTGAATTTCTCCTGTTCCACGGCACCAGGACGTTCTGGCTGACACCTGTCGTCAGACGCCATTGCGAAATAATCATATTTTACAATTCTATCCTTTTCCATTACACACTCAAAAACCATCCCATGGAAAAACTCTTCAGGCTGCGGATCGAAAAGAAAATTACCAAGACTATAGGCAATCACTTTATCCCGATACACCTCAATCCCCTGGGCAACATGTGGATGCGAACCAATGATCAAATCAACTCCGGCATCGATAAAAGATCTCGCCTCCAAGGTTACCCCATAGGGTGGATATATAGTCCATTCGTATCCCCAATGCGGCAACAATATGACTCCATCAACCTCGTTTTTAAGCCTTTTCACATCCTGGATAACATATTCATTTTTCTCCTGAATCAGTTGTCGGGCCTGCCTGTCCTTCTCTTTGTCGCGATCCCAGGTATAATTAACCAACCCATCGGAGATCGTCGTAAGATACTTATCAATTTCTACCTGATCCCACAGCCCCACCCAATTATATGCCAGGATTCCAAGCGAAACTCCTTTCTTCTCAATAACTACCGGTTCACAGTAATATGGTCCTTTGCCACGTAAGCCACAAATCTTGAGCCCTGCTTCTTTGCAATAATAGATTGTTTCCTTCAGGACCTCCGCCCCATGCTCAAAGGCATGATTATTGGCAAGCGTTACTATGCCAAAACCTGCCGCCCGAAGAGCAGCGGCCATTTCAGGCAATCCACCAAAGGGAAGATATTCATTATGGCAACGCGCAGACAGGACACCCTCAAGATTAGCAATCAGGATATCTGCTCCATCTAAAGCACCATCCAAGCTCTTAAAAGGGTAATCACAGCCTTTTCTTTTCGTTAAGCTACCAACCCCGAAACCATCAACGGAAAAATCGCCGGGACACAGATCGCCCACGGCCTTGATATATACAGCAGAATCATTTTGCATAGATTCAATTCCACCCGATTAGTGTCTGTTTCATAACTGGCGGTTTTCGCCTCAATATTAACGGGTTGAATACTACCGGACTTCTGTTGGCAGGGGCGCGATGAAAAGACAGAGACGTTACGGCTTGCTCCTGTGACCATCCCGAAACGGTTTTTTTGTCCGATTTGCCGGTGTCTACGCTTACCAGATCTCGAACAAAAAATCGCGTTTCCGAACGAACACTAAATAAAGCCTGAATCCGTGACGGCTTGAAATGATACTCCATGCAATTATATGGAATTTATTGCATGGTTGTCAAATAAATGCATTTTCTGGTCTTCACCACGCCGCCCTCCAGGGCACCCGGAAACGGCGCATCTGCTGAGTTGGCAACCAGTTGATATCACACCAGGATAATCAACATCGCCGCCGCCTTGCATCTGCACCGTTCTCGAACACTCACGGATCAGCTAAAGATGAAGATTTCAGATCAATCCATACCCGGGAATCGGATACAATCAATCACTACGAAACCATTGATCCCTTGGCCGACACTGCTTTCCTGCCTGCCATGTGCTTTACTTGGCACCTTGCTTAAAACCTACGGGTGTTTGGGGAATACTTGGGGCGGCACCGCTGACATTGCTGCTTCCTTCGATCCAATCAGGGGCACCTTCCCCGCCATGTATGAGGTTTTGCACATTTGCCAGGCCCAAAACACCTGCAACCCAGGCATGGTCATCAGGGTTTGTCGCCCCGACATAAGATGGAATGGTAACTCCTGCGAGGTATGGATGCGATATCCCGATTCCACCATTGCTTATGGTTACGCCGCTCCCCAGACTATGGGTCCCCCTGGTAATGAGTCGAGCAGCACCGGTTGTTCCTTCAAATAAGGGGTCACTCGAAACATAGGCATTCTGATAAGCAATTCTGGGACGATGAGTTAACGTCTGGGCCTCAAATGCACTGGCAGAGAAGGTCTTGTTATCCAATACAATTACCTCGGAGCTTTGAGGACGGTAAAAATAATTGTTCGATGCAGTATAATTACTTAAATTATATATCGGACCACTACTTCCAACAAGAGCTACATTTAAGCTGCGGGCATTATAATAACTCCAGTAAGAACTACCCTGATCAAAAATATTGTTAAAATCCCAGCCGTAGTAGTCACGAGGCTCAAAAGAAAAAGTATCAGAGACATACCTGATAAAAGGCTCGGCATTAGTTTTGAAAATAGTGTTATTATATGTAACAACTTTATAAAAAGGATAGGCAGGTTCATACTGTATCATAATACCCTTATCACAATTAATTATAATATTATTATACACTTGTGCAAAGTCCTGGTTTGCACCTATCGCATATGCCCGCATCCCGTCAAAAATGTTATGATGTATTTTATCTCCATAAGTATCATAGGTATCATCCCAGCCATGCCCGCCGGAGGGATTTCTACCGCTAAAAAGCTGACCGCCTTTATGCTTAAATCCTACCACACCATTTTTAAAATAATTGTATCGTATAATATTTCTGGCAATCGGCCGATGATTCATATCGTTGTTATTGTAACCATTCTTAGCGGTATAAGACCAATTATAATCACTATAGATAGCGATATTGGCCGCATTATTATTTGTTCCCGTTTGCATTCCATTATTATTAAAATAACAGTATTCAACTAATGAATCATGCCAATGATGGCCTTTGATCCCTGCCGGGTTCTGACCTCCACTTGGACTATAATTATCATGAATGTACATATACCTAAATTTAAAAGGCCCACCCGCGCCAAAAAAACCAGCACCGCCAACACTATTTCCTCCACCAGTTATCTCAAACCGCTCAAACCACCAGTATTTTAAGTCAAAGCTATTCGAATCATCATACACAGCGTGTCCTAAGACCGCCCCATAAACAGGTTCCCCATCAGGAGCGGTATGTTGCGCATCAAGGATAGCCCACTCACCGGGATACGACGAAAGTTTGTTGTAATCCCCCTCTTTCCAGCTTGTACCGTTTTTGGACAAAGGGATGTCTATGTGGCCCTCCCGATAAGTACCCCCTCTCATCAGGATGTGATCCCCGGGGTTCATTGCATTTATTGCTGCCTGGACAGTGGTGTAAGCATCGCCATCCGAGCCACTGTTATCCCGATTTAACGTAGAATATGTACCATTCGTAATGTTACCGCTCAGTGTTTTATCTACATAAATATTAGCCGCATAGAGGTATGATGAAAAAAAGAGGACAAAAAACAAAACGACCATGCAAAAACTAACTTTTTTCATTGTGTTGATCTCCATTATTCTATAACCTTTCACACAATTAATGCACTGTACCGCTTGATCATCAGCGAACATCGGCGAGGGACGGGATCGGAGACAACCTTACCGGACGCATTGAAACTGTGCCATTATCCTCATTGACAATGAGTTTCAGATGCGGGTACTCCACATTACATTCCGCTCGCAAACCTTTTTTGTTTCTTCGCCCTTTGCCTGATTGATTAGGTTCAGGATAGAGAGCAATCCCGTCCAAGATCACCATTTTCAAGAATTTTGCCCCGTTGCGGCGACCGGAATGCATCTTGAAACAGCGGTGCGACTATGCAAAGCTTATAAACCAGCGCCAATGGGATCAATTTAAATTAAGCAATTTAAATGCCAACAATTAAAATTACGGCCTATTTGCGTCCGATAGTTTATTTATTTTTATCTTTTTTTCATTTCCTCAACACACAACTTTTGTCCAGACTTCATAAAGCCAATCGGCACAGGTAAAAAAGGCAACATAAATAATGTTGGAAACAATGAGCAAAAATGCAAGGATATTATGATATTATGCAGACAGAGGTCAACAAGGGAACAGAATTGCCATCTTGTTTGTTTGGGCCGGTCCCTGCCGAAAGCCCCTTGAGAAACAAAGCCCCGCTCCAATTCTTATAAAGCTGCATTGGCAACAACCTCGATCAGTGATCGGCTTACAGGTTAGATGCAAGTAATAATGCAGAGGAACTGATCACGGGGTTTGTAACTGTTCGATTTTACATATCTTAGAACTGTAAGGCGTCACAGGTGTCCTAGATTCACGTAGTTTTTCCTGCACGCTATAGCCCCTCTATGCGGGCAGGAAAAACCGCGTGAAGATGGGGTGCCAGTGACGCCTTACATGCGGAGTGCCGCACCCTGTGACCAGTTACGAACCTGACACTTGACCCACCCCCTCCTTTAATTCCTTTTTCGTAATCACCAAAATAAAATTGTTTCCAAGAGCGCCGAAACCCTAAGAAACATCAATGGCATCTCTGTTCAGCCACATTACATGCGTCAATGTCGCCAATATCCAAAAATGCGGATAGTACAAGACAGATAAAAAGGCCCCGGTAACAAAAAAACCGACGAAAGCAATTATAATTCCTTTGGCGAATAAAATTTCGTCAGGGTCCCGGCTCACAGCAAGGTCCCGACAATTGCCATATAACGCTTTGACTAATAAAGCAAAAATAATGCAGCCAACCAGCCCCAGTTCCGGCAACAAAGTAAAATAGATAGAATGAACCGCCGTTCCGCCAATCCCACGTTTCCAATAAGCATGACCTTGAAATTCCGGCAGACGCCAACGGATATTCCCTTGACCGACACCAAATATAGGATAAGCAGAAAAAACTTTCGAAGCAACCTTCCATAATTCTATCCTCTCCCGGCCGGTTCCTTTTTCGTATCCTTGTGTTTCAATAGAAAACATTTGAGACTTATAGTTTTGCGGCATATTACAGATAAAGATAATGAGCGCAATAGTTAAAACAGCAAAACCAAGTATCTTGTGATTACTCTTTAGCCAAACTAACAATAAAACAACGGCAACTCCTACCATTCCGCCGCGCGATAACGAATATACTCCACCCAAAAACATGAGAAATGAGCAAAATATTAAAAAATAACGCCGTATACCATTATAACAAAATGCAAAATAAAATGTTATTGGCAGGGCAATATTCATTGCCAACGCGAAATCATTCTCATCTTGCAGAAAAGCATTATGCAGGACTAATCCTCCGTCAATTATGCCAAGAACAGCACAGTAAGAATTAGTCAAGATAAAAGTCATTATCAAAAAGTTTGCCTTCTTTTTCGTATCAACAAAACATGAAGCCATTAGAAACAAAAGAAAGTATGACAATATTGTTTTAAATACAGCAAAGGCCCAATAATTATTTGTAGCGAAGAATATATGGAAAAACATTTCCACCAACAACAGTATCCAGAACAACCTGACTCTTCCTTGCCCTTCAATATTAGTAGTGTTGCGCGCAATGCCGCGTTGCGTAATAAGGAAAAACAGAAAAAATGCTTCAATAATCAGGACTATTTTCAGTTTTGCAAAAAAAACTGGGCGAGCATATTCATTTATTATAAAAAGTGAAATCAATATCACCGGCAAATTTATGCCGTCACGTTCACTACTTGCTGAAGAAGTCATAATAGTTGCTTATAAATGAAATATTTTCTGATATATATCTTCAATTCCACTCACCATCTTCTCTATAGAGAATTTATCCTGCAAACGTATCCATGCATTAATTCCAAATTCATCCGCTTTTTGCCTGTCATTCAGATAAGTCAGTATGGCATTGGCCATTGCCCCTTCATCATCCATCGGTACCAGCAAACCTGATTCGCCATTGGCAATCAGCTCAGGTGGTCCGCCAGAATTTGTCGCGACGATAGGCTTCTTCATTGCCATTGCCTCCAGAATAACCCGGCCAAATGGTTCGGGTTCCACAGAAGCATGAACAAATATGTCAAATGCATTTAACAATGCAGGTATATCATCTCGATAGCCGGTAAATATTATATTATCATTCAACCCATGCCGCGAGATGCATGCTCGAATCTCTTCCTCATATTTTTCCGCTCCACGTGCGGTTTTGCCAACCAACGCAACCTTAACGTTCTTAAATTTTTTCACTACCAAGGACATCGCGTTAACCAATACAATTTGTCCCTTCCAGTAATCAATATTGCCAACCATCCCAATTAAAATATCCCCGCTTGACACATTGAGATTTCGCCGGATTTGCTTTTTCTGCTCTAAGCTGCAATGGCGAACAAACTCCGTAGCATCCAAGCCATTATAAACCCGGCAGGCTTTTTTGGGTTTAAGCTTTTGCTCGGTAACGTATTTAAGATATGAATCACTTACACTAATTATTGCATCAAGGAATCTGACAAAAAATCTTGTCTGGAAGCTGGCAGGCGGTCTTGTGCCACGGTCATGGGCGATAATTTTCACGCCCCTTCTCTTGCAGGCCAGAATCCAATCATGATTTGCGGCGTAAGAATTATTCAAATGAACAATATCAGGATTAATCTCATCAAGTTTTTTTGCCACTTTAAAATGGCCCCAGAGTACATCTCTCACCAAGCGCGGGAAAAATTTTACAAAATCAGAAAAATTTCTTATTTGCCCGTCTGATGGCGAATAATGATCATAGACAACTACCTCTATTGCCAATTCCCTAAACTTGCCGATTAAGGGGTTGTCCTCGTAGAACATCACGACAGGCTGATAGAGATCTTTATCTAGTCCCCGTACAAGGTAAAAAAGACTATAATACGAACCGCCAATAGTGCCGTCACGGTTTGATTCAATATATAATATTCGTTGTTTTTTCATTAAAATAGTTCGCCCAAATTTTTCATAGGCAGCATTGCAACCTGAAACTGAATCTTATTTAGATTTACGTAATTCCATGAAATCGACTAGTAATTCTTTATCAAAGATACATAAAGAAATTATATAAACAATAGCTCCGACGATAATCTTTGTCGCAAGCAATGCAACCTGCCCCGGAAACTCCAGTGGGTATTTATATGAAAAATAAGTAACACTTGAAACAGAAATATACATCAACCCAACACTTAAGAAGATATTTTTTATATTAAATAGATACTGAATAAATTTTATATCTAGTTTGTATAATGTATACAAAATCCAAAAAGAACATAAAAGAAAATATGTTATGACCCATGGGAAGATCATCGCATTTAACCCGTAAATTGCTGCAAAATAAAATGAAATCGTCATAAAAACCGCACACATACCATTAAAATACATGGAAAGCTCTGATTTTCCTAACGCATTGTGTACAATATTGTTGATTGCACTCAAAGATGTCATTATTTGTGCAAGACACAAATATTTAAATAACAAGATTACAGGGGACCATTTCTCACCCAAAACCACATTAATAAGTTCATTGGCCAGGAGAAAGCCACCAACAAACAAGGGCAACACAAGAGTGGTAATTATTTTGATGATTTTCAGGTAATACCTGTTGAAATCATCTTTAGACGACTGCAGCTTGGTAAAGAGAGGAAATGAAACCTGGTTGATCAAAACTGTTATTTTTTCAGTTGGCAATTGCGCTAACTGCAAGGCAAAAGAGTAATACCCCACATCTCCCGACCCCATTATCTTGCCGACAATAAATTTATCTGAATTATCAGTTACATAAAACAACGTCCTCCCAATTGCTATTTTCAGGCCATAGTGAATATAGGGCCGTATCTCTTTGAAATTATAATGAGCCCATGGAAACCACCCGAGACTGCTGACCACAAGAACCATCCTTACAAAAGCAAGTATTACCTGGCCACCCAATAATGCCCAAACTCCTGCCCCCAGATAAGCACCTATCAGCATATAGGTACATGAACAAAAAACGGCTACCAGCCGGATCAACCCTAACCGTTTAAACTCCATTTCTCTTTTCAAGATATTTCGAGGAACTATTTGAACTCCGTTAAATAAGAAAATAATCGAGATTGCCCTGGTCAGGTCAACCAATCTGGGCTCATTGAAAAACCAGGCGGAGACAGAAGCAATAGGAAAGCAGGCCAAAGCCAAAATCACCGCAATCCCCATTGCAAACCAGAAGATGGAGGACAAATTCTTCTGTGAAGAAGATTTTGCTTGAATTATTGCCGCTCCAAGTCCTAACTCACCGAACCAGGCTGCATATCCTGTAAAAATTGTTGCCAGCGCCATCAGGCCATAATCATCAGGTTTGAGCAAACGGGCGACCCAAAAGGTAACCAACCACGAGAAGGCCTGGCTCATTGCTGTAAAAAAGGCAAACCATGATCCACTTTTAACAGCTTTTGCTGCTAGCGACATGATGTGAACATGAGGAAGAGATTAAACATAACAGCTTATACCAATTGCAGATCCCTTTATTGTGATTACAGCTTTTATACCTGCCCGAAGGGCCATAAAAATTTACTAATTTTTTCTTAAATACAACCTCTCATATCGCCTGGTCATGATATCAGAGCTGAAATTATCTTTAAATTTCTGTAAACCATTTTTAATATACTTTTCTCGTAATCCATTCTCGGAAAGCAACTTTACAATATTATCACCAAGAAGCTTAGGATTTCGAGGAGCTACCAGCGCACCATTTTTTTTGTCTTCTATCACCGCAGACACACCGCCGACATCCGTAGCAATTATTGGACAGCCTGCCGCCATAGCCTCCAACAAGACCATCGGTAGCCCCTCCCACAAGGAAGGGAGAACATAAAGATCAAACAATTTAAGTAATTCCGGAACATCCAGCCTCGAACCCAAAAATAAAACGCTTTTATCGATACCTAAATGAAACGCTTCATCCTGTAACTCTTTTTTTAGAGTGCCCTCCCCGGCAACAACCAGGGTAATATCAGGAAAGCATTTAATAACCTGCGGCATAGCTTGCAGCAGATATGTTATCCCTTTCTGCTCAGTCAGCCTGACACCTAAACCGATAACTGGACCATTGCTCACTATCCCCAATTCTTTTCTCTTGGCTCCCCGGTCAATTTTAATTTGATATCTTGAGCCGTCTATGCCATTAGCGATGGTAACAACTTTCTTGGGAGAAATTTTTTCATACTTTACAAGATTAGCAGAGGTATGATCAGATACGCCAACAACTCTATAGGCAAAGTGGGACATCATATGTTCTGCAAACATATACCTGCGCTTATCAGGAAAATCTCGGGCATGGTCAGTATGAACTATTGTTTTTACGCCTGAAAACAGTGCTCCCAAGGTTCCATCAACAAACGGTTGCGTATTATGGGTATGAATAACGTCAATCTTTTCTTGGCGTAAAATTCTGGCCACCTTAAGAAATGAAAGGTAATCAGCTCCTCTTTCTTTTTGAGGTAGCGAGAAAACTTTAATACCCAGACCCTGTACATCCGGGACAAATTCTCCCAAGGCTCTCAGGCAGAGAACCGACACTTTAAAGTTCTCCCTGTCGATCGACCTGCAGATATTCACAACAACCTGCTGCAATCCGCCGATCGCCAAGTCATGTGTTATCTGCATCAGATTAGTTCTCATTTGCACGCCAGCTCTTTCCGTTTTGGCCACCAAAGGCAGAGGCAACACACATTCGCAACCGACCAAACCCTGCGGCATCATTACCCAAACCCGCAAACGAACAGGGCATAGGTCGTCGCATAAACGCGACTGTTCGCTATAGCCCGCTATGTGGGCAGGAGCGAACATGCGAAGAGGTAGTGCCGGTGACCGATCGCTTACCACACTTTCAGTATCCCCTCACAGGTTTTGTAACTATGCAGTGGTTAACATTGCTCAAAACTATAAATGGCACAGGTGCCCCATATTTGCGCAGTTACTTTCGCTCGCGATAATCCCTCTATGCAGACGGAAAAAGCCGCGTGAAGATGGGGTGCCGGCTTACCACTTTCAGTAAAAATCGGTCAAAAAGGTAACCAGTGGCACTCTTGGCGGGTACGATGACGGTATTCGGCAACTCTGCCGCCCCCTGCCAGAAAACTCAAACAGGAGTTTATAGGATTTGTCATATTCCTGGGTCCGTGAGCCTTCGAGAACAGTGCAGGGCGGCGCGGCGAAGACCAGGAAATGCGCTTATTTGGTAATAATGCAATAAATTCCACTATTGCTTAGAATATCACCGCAAGCCGTCACGGATCCAGAATACCATTTATTTTTTTAGTTCAGACCAAATATATTCGACAGATGTCGTATATTTGCTCCTTACTTTCTCATTCGCCCAATGAAAAAGCAACCATCGTCTCTTACGGGGCGCGAAGGGTATACTTGGGAACTTATCAGATTTAAAAAATTTTCGAGTAGGCTCCAACAAATGCCACTCTACAGAAGCAATTAGCTGCCAAATAAAACGTTCATACTTAAATGGCACCTTGAACCCTCTATCTTTTAAGTATGCCTTGTATTCCTTTTGCAAGCATTTTGACAAAGGAAGCGGATTAGGTGACCAGACATTATTAGCAGATGTAGTTTTTCGTGCAGCATATATCTCACGGGGCACGCCAGCCTCCTCAACAATTCTTCTTGGAACTGGTCGATCATATTCTGTGTTAAGAGTCCATGGTTTCATTTCGTCAAGACGCCATATCTTCTGAATTTCATGAACATTTTGAATAGCCCAAAATGCAATGGAACAAATAATTACTCCACGATGAAGGGCAAATTCAGTAAGACTGGCAGCAGATGTCTCATTGCGAACTAGAAATTCAGATATATCGTGGTGATCTTTTTCCCAGACTAAATCACCATGAAAAGCTGTAATCATAAGACATACTGGCTCCGGATAATCAAACACCGACATATGCAGGTCATTAGCGTGCCCCATTGCAGCCCATAATGTCTCTTCAAGTGGATAATTATCACGCTTTGCCTCGTAACATTCACATGGTATATTTAATGATTTGGCAATCTTTGCGCCAGAATCAGATCGATTCAACCAGGAAGCTGCTTTTTCAATAGTAACTGCTTTTTCAACTCCCATAAACTTTGCAATAACAGTTGCCATTGGAGAATCATAACCGCTGGATATTGTAGAAATAATAGGTAATGGCTGTTTTCTGCCATTGTCATTTACATTGTTTGAAACACTATCTGCCACCTCAAGAAGATAATTATAATAGTCATTAAATGTGTTAAAATGTGGCGCATTACATGGTTTCCTTACTTCGTAAACCTCATTTCCGTCATATACGAGATTATTATAATATGTTAATCGGATGTTTCCTGATTCTGTTGGTATTTTCTTGGTATATTTTTCAAGGCCATGGGCAATAGTCTCAAAATTTTCTTCATAGTCATGTGCATCTATTAGTTCAATGTCACACATCTCCAAAAGAGCTGAAAATGAATTCGAAACGAATAAATAGTCCTGTGACATATAAGATATAATTCGATCAATTGTGTTTCCTGGCGGGACAAATATTACACGGTTACCACGAAAACGAATCCCTGTTCCAGCAACAATATCGGTTTTATCAAAGTCACCTTCAGCAAATTCACCGGCCCATGTTCCGGCAATGCAAAACATGTCTTTTTTTACATCAACACAGGAACCATGATAAACATAAATATTGCCTGATAGCTTTTGACAAATGCATATCCAGGAAAGTCTTGGCAGGTCATTGCTTAATTTACATATAAATTTCATTCGGGCACCTCATATCGATCGATGTCAAGTAAGATGTCGCTTTTTTATCATATATTTCGATCAGCGGAAGTAAAGTGCCACTGGTTAATGCCATCAGGGCTTTCAGGGGAAGTAAAAATTTCCGCGTCATCTTTTGTATCAAAAAAACAACATTTCCTGACGAAAGGTATTAAAGGACTTTTGACAAAAATCATCCCATAAACGCCGCGGCAATTTTCACTCTTCGCAATATCAGTAATTTTTCTTATCATGGTATAAATATACCTGCTTTCAACAGCAATAAGATCGTAAATATCCAAACGATTATTATGTATTGAAACGACAAAGAAGCCAAGTAAATCTCCGGTTTCATGGTTTCTAAAAGTGATTATGCGGAAATTAAATTCAGGATTTTCCAAATATCTCCATTTAAGATATGATAATCGGTGGTCACCTGTGAGTGTTCCCAATTGATTTTTTTTCCATTGCTCGGCAAAAAGATCGAATGAAGAATCACTCCAGTCCAACTCGGCAAAATCACCATGATAACAAGCATAAGTTTCACGAGATAATATCTTCAACGCTAACATTGTCGGCCATTGCAACACCTTGGCGGCAACAGGGGGCAGATATTTTCCCAGCCAGAAAACAGTTTCCTGTGGCTTCATAAGATTGTATAGTTTTCCCAAAGACTTAAACCCTGCTCTTTCTGCAATCTTTTTTGATTTCAAGTTCGGTATGGTATAGAGGAAATCAAACTTTCCTTGCTCCTGAAGTGCAATTGCAGCTTTGAGCAAATCCAAGGCAGGGCCAAATACTCGATACTCCGGATGCAGCATAAAATCTCCGAGAATACCTGCTCTTATTGTTTTGTTATCTAAAAATAAATTTTTGGGCAAAAGAGAAATCATCCCTGCGAGCTTTCCTGTTTTCTGCTCAATGGCAAACAACCAGATTGCTGCCCCGGCAGGATTTTTCCCCATCCAATCAAGGCGATTTGCAGGGGTGCCCGGCAAGTATTTTTTCCAGAACTCTAAAATCTGTTTTTTGAATTGATGTGGTTTTCCATCAATAATCTTAAATTTAGACATGAGCAAAGGCTAAACAATAAATCCTATTGACCTATCAACTGATTGGAGAATTTCATCCCTTTTGGCCTTGTTTAATTTTTCAATAAAATAATCTTCACTGAATATTTTTTTATCACGGGACATTGCTTCAATTTTATCTAAATACTCACCTACAGAACATATTACCTTGGCTGGGTTACCGGCAGCAACCATGCCGACAGGTATATCTTTAGTCACAACTGAACCTGCTCCGACGATAGATCCATGGCCAATTGTTACGCATGGCAGAACTATTGCGCTATCGCCGAGAAAACAATTTTTACCAATATCTATTCTGCCGATCTTTGTATAGCCAAGAAACTTTTTTGTGCTGGCGTCATGGGCAATGAGCCTGACCCCGGGAGCAATAGTGCAATTGTCCCCAATGGAAATAAGAAAGCAATGCGATGGATCGAAAAAAAAAGTATCGATAATGGAGACATTTTTCCCCAAAATCAGCCCTCTATCCATTAACTTCTTAAGATAAGATTCTTTTTTCTTTTTTAAGAAATCATAATATTTTTTTACAAACCAGTTGTACAATCTGAAAATCTCCCTTTTACCAGAATCCGTGAGCGTTCGAGAACGGTGCAGATGCAAGGCGGCAGGTGCGCCGTTCTCAGGCACCCCACAGGGCGGCGCGGTGAAACCAGGCCACTCTCTACACCAATATTGGCTCCATACATTCGAAACCTAAAAAAATCCGGTCAAGATGAGACCTTTGACCTGCCGGGTAGAGAAAAAAATTGTGGGCCACCGTAGTTTTTTTAACAAAACTCATCTTGTAACCGAAACCGCCGCCCCCCAGCTCATACCTGCTGAAACCTTTATCAATCGCATCAAAGATTGTCTGTATATACAAAAGCCGGCCTGCGCGTAATTTCTGATAGTCAGGATCCCGTCCCGTAAGATAGCCTTCACGACGAGATCCTATATCAAAGCAGGAGTGTACCGCTATGCGCTTGCCCTGATATCTTGCAAAAAATAACAGGAACAAGCCCTGCTGTGCCATGGCCGCAGAAATTGTCCGATGATAATTGGCCGACTCGCCACATATTGCATGGGAACCATTGCCCCACCGGAGAAGATGCAACCGAATATAATCTTCAATATCCTCTGCGGTAATTTCATCAGGCCGCACTATTTCAAAACTTCCACCAGCCTCCAGAAATTTTCCCAGATAACGCCTGAAATACCGGCGGGTAGAATAACTAAGAGAACCAAGATACTCTTCCCGGTCCGGGGGCAACTCAATATATGGATAAAGTATTGGCGAATTTTTCAGAAATGAATCAAACTTTTTCGCAAAAACGGCCAGCGACTCATGACGATCAATGTCGACAATCAACCTGTTGAGATCATGTAACAATTTGTTTCTGGTACCGGGGAACATAAGCGATTGAGGTTGAGGAACACAAGCGGCAATCTTGCTTGCCAGTTCTTCCTGTCCGTTAAGAGTTATCCCGAAGGTATCACAAGTTTCACGCATTTTTTTAAGCGTTGCCGAAATTCCGCCAATAGTCCAGGGCCAAACTCCGCCTCGCTGATAACTTATGGCCTCCAGACTTGCTATATGGTGCCCTTGCAAAGCTGCACAGCTCGTCCTGAGTGCCGCGAGGTTAGGTGACTCTTCAGGTAAATGTCCGGCCCAGAAAAAAGAACATCCGGCTTTTAAAAACTGTGCTATTCGCTCCAGAAATAATGAAATAACCTCTTGACGCCTTGACGATTCGACCACAAAATCTTGGAATGGAAGCAACAGAAAATCACCCGCAAATGTAATTATACGAAGTTCATTATGGCTCTTCGGCGCTTTCAAGGCATACCTTACGAGCGGGACAACCCCGCACAGGGAGTCGCCATCCCTGGCTATCAACACAAAAAACTTTTCGAGTCGACTTTTGACCCCAAGAAAATTCTTTCCCCTTTTTTGCCCAAACAAAAAATCGGGACCATTGTTATTAAATGAATCCCACCACGCGAGAGGCATATGCATATATTGAAAAGGCAAGTACGCTTCCCCTGCCCTCGCAAGGTCTATACACTCCGGTATAATTCTATTAATATCAACCTGCTTCGTGAGAAGCTCTGATGTTATCATGATGCTTAGAATCCCCTCTAAAACAACTTCATATCTTCATTCCGGAGTCATTCCTTACCGAAAGGAGTGCGCGGTGGCTCTTTAAATAATGATCTCTTTTGGCGCCGGATGGCTTAAAAATAACTGCGGGCTTGCGGAAAATCCATATGCGCCGGAATTTAAAACAGCAACTAAATCCCCCTCTTGCGCTTCAGGCAGGTCGACAAAGCCAAAGCTGTCAAGAGGGGTGCAAAGCGGCCCGACAACATGTACTTTTTCGACCGGGCCCCCTAACCTGTTTGCCACGGTCAGAGGCATGGGACGGCGCACCAGACTTTGACCAAAATTACCGGAGGCCGCCAGATGATGATGCATCCCCCCATCTGTAACCAGGAATACCTGCCCCCTTGATATTTTCCTATACAAAACTCTTGTAAGATAAACTCCGCACTCTCCGACTAAAAACCGGCCAAGCTCGATAATGAATGAAGTATTGTTCAATTTCGCACGGTATTGCCGGAGAAGCCGCATTAAACCTTGACCAACGGCAGGGAGAGCCAATTCTTGTTCGTGAGCAAAATAAGGAATCCCGAATCCGCCCCCCATATTTAATTTATCAATGGAAATACCGGTTATCTCGATAAGAGAAACCACGTAGTCAAGGATATTTTCGAATAGACGAAGGAGTTCCTCTGCTGAAAGATTCTGACTGCCGCTAAAAATATGAATACCCTTGAAATTGAGCAGCGGGGCATCCTGTATGGCCGTGATAAGTGCCGGAATACGCTCGCTATCCACACCGAATTGCGTTGCCCCGCCCCCCATCTTCATGCCGGATCGGGAAAGGCCGAAATCAGGATTCACCCGAACAAAAACATCAGCGGTTTTCCCCAGCTGCCGGCAAATTGATCCGACATGCTCAAACTCCTGTTCACTCTCAATACTCAGACCACCGATTTGCTGCTTTATCGCGTATCGCAACTCTGAAATGGTCTTACCGGGGCCGGCAAAACTAATCCGGTCCGGAGCAACCCCTGCCTGAATAACCCGCTCGGTTTCACCGGCAGAGGCCACATCAAAACCATCATATAGCCCGGCCATCAACTGGATAATTTCATGATTCGGGTTGGCCTTTAACGCATAGTAAATTTTTAAATTGTCCGGCAAGGCATCACGAAGAACCTGGCACTTCTGCAAAATGATTCGTTTGTCGTAAATGTAAAGAGGTGTCCCATACTGCTCCGCGAGAGTGGAGACCGTCTCGCCGCCGGCGACAAGTTCACTACCTCGCCTGGTAAAATTGGCAAGGGCTGATTTGAGGGCATGATTCATGGATGCAATACCTGGCAATGCGGAGAGTCCGGGGGGTGAGAAAATAATCCCTTCTTTTCATAAATCTCTTTTTTTATCTTTGCCCGGTCATGCTTGCCATTGCTATTTATGGGGAGTTCGTCCCATATCTCAATTTCATGGGGAACCATGGGAGGCGGCATATTTTGCCGGCAGTAAGCTAAAAGCTCATCTTTAGCGTAACTTTCCCCATGAGTGAAGGAGACAACCACCAGGATAACCTGACCGTAAATTTCATGCGGAATTCCCAGCGCCACCGCTGCCGAAATGAGATGGGAACTATATAAAATTTCTTCAATTTCAGTGGGACTGATTCGATTCCCGGCGCTTTTAATCATCTCATCTCGGCGCCCTTCAAAGTAGAGATAGCCGTCGGCATCCAGCCGAACATAATCTCCTGAATAAACTACCATTTCTCGAATTGGAATTTCTTCTAACTGCAAAGAATTCTTTCGGAACCGCTTTGCGGTTAATTCCGGTTCTCCCCAATACCCCTGCGCAACAAGGACTCCCCGGTGGACGAGTTCTCCGGTCTCTCCCGGTTTCACCGGCAGGTTATTTTCATCTAAAACCAAAATCTGTTCGCCGGGAATCGCCTTGCCAATGGAGGCGGGGCGCTGATCGACCATCTCCGGCGGCAGGTAGGTAGAACGAAAGGCCTCTGTTAAACCGTACATAAGATAGAGCTCTGCCGCCGGAATACGCGTCCTTAATTCCTTGACACATCGGACAGGAATTGAAGCTCCGGAATTGGTAATGTAACGTAAAGAATTCATAGCGTTGCCCCATGGTATTTGCAAGAGCTGAATCCATGTTGTCGCCACCGCCGCCAGCCCCGTAATGCTATATTTTTCTACGGCCTTTAGAATATCTTTGGGAAAGAGATAATCATACAAAACAAGTTGTGCGCCTTGCAGAAAAGAAGAGATAAGCTGGTTAAGACCGTAATCAAAGCCAAAACCGAGAATACTCAGGATCCGATCTTCCGCACTTATTTTCAAATATTCAGAAACTACATATGCTCCCGCAATAATATTTAAATGGTTGAGGATGACCCCCTTGGGCATGCCCGTCGATCCTGAGGTATAAAGAATTGCAGCGACATCCTTTGCAATGACGCAGGATGACGGTTGGGCACAAGCATTGTCATCCATCACCTCTTCCCAGCTTATTACCGGACAAGGTCGAGAATGGCTGTCGTCGACAGGCCGGTCAACCACAATTACAGCCATCAGTCCGGACAAATGTTCTTGTAGGGATGCCAGGCGGGAGGATGTGGTTATAAGTACAGCTGCTTCACTATTTTTTATAATATGGAGCGCTTGGCCGGCCCGGGCAAGTCGATTAATTGGCACAAAGACTCCACCGGCGAGGGATATACCAAAGATCGAAACGACTTTTTCCAGACGTTTTTCAAGATAAAAGCAAACCCTGTCTCCTTTTCCAACTCCCAGTCGTATCAATCTCCGGGCCAGCCTGAGACTTTGTTCATAAACCTGGGAGTAAGTCAAGGCATTATTTTTGTGCAATATTGCTTGTTTATCAGGATTTTTATCTGCCGCCCGGACAACTAAATCGCCAACAGTACGGATCATCTTTTCAGGACACATTGGCAGAACCTATTGATTCAATTTCATTTACGGCTTGCAACGTTATTAAAAACAATTTTTCCTTTGCAGATGGGTCCACAAAGGTGTGACCTGCCCCTTTGATAAAATAGTTTATAATTTTATTCTTTTTGTAATCATTTTTTATTGCTTTATTTTTTTTCAATTCATCCTGAAAGTTAGCGGCAACAATATCATCAGTGCTAAGAATAATCCTGATTGGTTTCTTTAACTTTTGAAGACTGTCGATAACCAGCTCCGGTGAAAACTTTTTATTAGAAGTTGTTACTCCGGATTTATTCATGGTGAAAAATTGAGCATCTCGAATGTTCTGTAACAATGACTTTATAGTTCGTTTAAGATTGAGTCTAAAGCAAATCAAATTACGCAAAAAATCTTTGTGAAAAAAACGTTTGCTATAATAATGCTTTATATTCGAACGCGCTACTCCCTGCTCTGTTATGACAAAGGGATTACACAATACCAATCCACTTATGTACTCTTGATTTGTTGCCGCATACAATGCCGCCGCCGCCGCACCATCACATAATGACCAGATAATAACATTTAATTCATTCTTAAATCTATTATGTAAAAAATAAATCGCCGCCCCTAATGACGGACCGGCATGTTGAAAACCGACAAAATCTCCTTCGCTATCGCCTGAACCCTCGTAATCAAAACGAAACGTGGCAATATTATGCGCGCAGAGAAATCGGCTCAGCTGCACATACAATCGATGCCCCCCGATCCTGATCTGGGGGCCGCCGGTAAGAATAATCATAATGGTTGCCGGGGTAACAATACTGTCAGGAATATGTAAAATTCCATACAGTCTTTTATTGTTACAGATAAATTGAACAGGTTCTTCCATAACCGTGCCAACCATTAGCCAAACTTCTTTATCCACTGCAATGTAACTGCCGCAGCATTTTCACATTCCCACTGCCAGTAACGGTCCCAGAATGGTTCTGCCGAAACGTGACGCAAAGTTACCGGCGTACCAGATCGCCGAAGACGCTCTGCATGCTGTTTCATGGCAACGGCCGGTTGATCCTGCAAAGAAATTGAGACGATAAGAGTAGGAGTAAAGGGAGTAACCATTAAAGGTTGCTTACCTATCTCATTGAAACTATTATAGAGATTTTTCGTAATAGGATACCCTATCACATGTGCGGTATCATAAATTCTCATCTCGGTTTCGGCATTCATCCCCGATACCAGACCATTGCTTTTTTTTAAAATCTGGGAACTTATCGACCGCCGCAGAAACTGCTCGATGTGCAAGGAAAAGTCGAGAACTGGTTGCCACAGGATAAGACCTGCCGGCCCATCATCCTTACGACATTGTTCCCGCATCAATGCCAGCCCGGCCCCCAACCTAAGCCCCCACAGCAAATATCGCGAGACACCGGTCTCTTGGTGAAAAATTTCAATTGCCCGATCTAGATCTTGCCGCCAATCTTCAACCGTGAAACAGCTCAAGTCTCCTTCACTGTCACCGCAACCACTCAAATCGAATCTAAAAACGGGAAAGCCTTCGTCGGCTATCATCCTTGCGGCTTTGACAATAACCGAATGGGACATATTTTTTTCTTCGGCAAAGGGGTGACAGTATACAACCCCTATCGAATTCTTCCCCGGCTCGGCATGATGCAAAAAAGCAAAAAGTTTTCGGTTGCCGCGCCCGGAGAAGAAAAAAACTTTCTCGTTTATTCCCGCCATATTAAGCTTGAATTTTGCCGGACACTAATTCAGCAAGACTCAAAACGGTATCAAAGGCCTCGGCAGAGAGTTCATCATCACTAAAAATAAAGCCAAAATGTTCTTCCAGGGCAATGATCAGATTCGTAACCGCTAAAGAGTCCAGCAAGTTACCGACCAGTTGGTAATTATCGGTTAACGGGTCAGGAACCACATTCCTGCCGACAGTGTCCATGATGATATTCTTTATGTCGCTTACAAGTGAATTATCCATTGTTTTTTCCTTTTTTTAAATAGTTGACAGACTATAGATTTGCTAAAAATATGAGCAATTGCTGCGCGATATATTTACGGCCCACTACGTTAAGATGGCCACCGTCGTCGGTATATGCCGGTGTCAAGGCATAATAGATTTTTCCCTTCTTCTCAAAGCTCTCACGAGTACCATCCGGTTTTGTCGACTCAAGCCGAGCCAAATCAAACAACAAACCGCTTCCTTTATATTTTTCTCGGATTAACTCATTGAATTTATATCGCGCTATATTATTTTCATCGGCAAAATAGCTTCTTTTCCCGGAAAGTCCTTTTATCCAGGAAACCAAGCTGGCCTTTTTTCTTTTAAGAAGCGGCACCGTTATATAAACAAATTGTGTTTTCGGATATTTCTTTGTCAAAGCATCCATGGTTTGGCTGTAATTATTGAACAGCATTTTCACATCAGTCTTTTCTCGGATATCGTCAAAACAGAATTTAAAAAAAGCGATATTCACGATATTACCTAACCCTTTATTCATCAGCTCTTTAAAATCATTGATCTTTGACAAAGGTGTCCCATTTTTCCCAACAGGGGAATTAGCAAATACCGGAGACCTGAAAGCGGCAATGTCAGTTGTTTCTACTATATGTAATTTAATTTCCGGATGCTCTTTCATGATATCCCGAATACCTTCAAGAATATTCTTGCCTACTGACTGATGCCCAAAATATATTGTCTTGTGTGCCAATTCGACCCAAGCGGCAGGTGTTACATCATCCAGTGATTTAACTGCAAATTTTTCTTCATTCATTTTTTTTCCATTACAAACCGCGAGCGATATTGCAAGAGAAATGACAATGGTGGCACTTATGGTGAAAATTCGCATCGTGGGACTCCATAATGTTTGATGTTCTCACAACAAAAAAGCTAAATTTATGTTTGAATAATTTCAAATAGTTAAGCTTATATCCTATCAAATGACCAATAACGCAAGATTGCGAAGCAATTTGGTGTTCCGGCAAAGGGTATGGCTAAAGGCGCACGGCAACGCTATGTAACTGAAGCCGGAACATCATCCTTTGTTCTTTATAAACAACCCGGCCCGAATGAATACCACCTGGATCCGTGAGCGTTCAAAAACCGTGTAGATGCAAGGCGGCAACGAGGTTGATTATCCCTGGTGTGCAGGTGTGATATCAACGAGTTGCCAACGCAGCAGATGCGCCGTTTTCGGGCACCCCGCAGGGGGCGGCCGCAGTGAAAACCAGAAAATGCGTTTATTCAGCATATAATACAACAAATTCCACTATTGCATGGAGCCTTACCTCAAAACGTCACTGATTCAGGTACCCCGTTAAATATCCTTGTCGCGGTTTACTAGAAACGGCACCAGCTCTTGCAGAAACTGTACGAGCCGGGCCTCCTGTTTTTCATTGGAAACAGTTAGTTGTATTGGCATTGAAACGCGGATCAGCGATCCACTCTTATTCTGTTTAGTCAAACGGTTATATGCAATATTCAGTCGCATTTTGATGTAACTTTGACCCATAAATTTTCCAGCTTTATAAAAATAATAGGAAAGACTTTGCGAATCAAAATTTTTGGCTTGGACCTCGGCTATTGTCAAGGGGAAGGTCTTGCCGTTGAGGGTCAGATAAATTTTCTTTACAATTTTGGTCGTTCGCTCACCCCTTCCCCCGAGACAGGCTTCAGGTGCGTGAAAATCAACCTTGGTGTCGCTATAATGGACAATTGAAAGAAAAATATAATTGCCTTCGGGTGACACATACTTCCGGTTGAGAATTGCCCTGGTCTCCAGTATATCATATACCTCTTCGGCAAGAGGAACATCATGTCCCTGCCATTTGCCGAGCCGCATTGGTATGGCCCGAATTGCCGCAAGACCGGCGACATCGTCCTGTTTCGAATCATACTGCAGGCTTTTAACGACACACGCCGTCGCCGACAGCAGGATCAGGGCAATAAAATAGCGCAACTTCAGGCTCGCCATTCCAGGACCTTCGCAGACATCATCAACAATAAAAATCCGAGAACAAAAACCAGCAAACCGGAGGCGGTATGTACCAAGGTATCCGGCGCAGCGGCTTCAAGTCCCCAATAATATGACACCAGAATAAGAATGGGCACCCTGATTATATTGGACAGGAGGGCAATAGGAATTGAAATGAAAAACAGTATGTATTTCCTCACAAGCGTAAGATTTGACAAATAGGCGAAAACCGCACCCAGTGCCAGAAACGCAATGAGAGAGCGGAGGCCACTGCATGGATTGCCAACCAGGAGTTCTCCCGCAGGAATAAAAATATTGAACCCCTCTCCATGAATCGGAATCCCCAGCAGACCGACGATCCATACTCCCGCCTTGGCTGCAAACATTTTGAGAGGAAAGGAAATAATACTGATAATAGCCTCGGGCAGAGGAAACATGAAAATCAGAAACAAGAGAGGGAAACGAATTGTTCGAGTGATTTCATTGCCGCAGAGGTATAAAGTCAATCCTATTATCAGAAAAAAAAGAGAAAAGGCTGACAGTGCGAATATATAAAGAAGTGTACCGAGAATGTGCAACAAGAGTGCGGCAACAATCAGGACCAAGCCGGCCCTGCTCTCTTGTTGTGGTTGATCAAGCAGCTGGTCTCTTTTCATCCATATCAAAAACAAAGTGACAAAGGGCACCAGGAAACCATGCGAATAGTAGGAATCCGCATTCATGTAACGCCCATACATCCATTGAAAAACCGCCGAATAGCAAAAAGCTATAATAAGCGCCAGGGATCCGACGCCTAACACATTTACGAGCCTGCTGCTTGTCATTTTTTACGAACCTTTTATTACGCCGCGCCTGACAAGCATCCGGCAAATTCGCTGGTTATCCATAGTGGTTACATAGTCATGCAGAGGCAACGTGAATAATCTTTTACATATTGCACTGGCATTTGGATAGCTCTGCCCTGCAAAATAAGCAGCAAGCTCTGCGATTTCATTAATAGGCGTGGGGTATGAAGGCATAATTCCCAATCCTTTTCGTCTACTTTCCCGGACAATTGCTTCTCTTGTCTCACCATTTGCAGCCAATACCGGGAATCTGATCAGGTTGCCACAAGTCCCCTGTTGTGTACGGCACCATAATCCACAACTCAATTGTAGCTTACCTGCCCAATATTTGGTATTTTTTTTTCTGGCGTTTTGATGTCTGCGGAGCCTTTTCTGCCAGTTCCCGCTCAATGCCGCCTGGACGGGTGACATTTTTAATATTGGGAAGTCATGCTCAAAAAGCGTCTCTCCCAATTGCAAAAAAGGCAGCGACAAAGGAAGCCGGAACAAAAACGGCCGTTGCAGTATGGTTATCAACAGTGCCTTTATTGCCAGTTTAACATTTTCAGCCGTCCCGTAGCCTGGTTGTTTTTCAACCAGGGATGCCAATGCCGTCCCCATATCTCTGCGATTTGTCAGGATCACTCCACCTTCGACCGTTGACAAGGCCTTACCGCGGCCCAAGCTGAAAAAACCGACATCAGCAAGGATACCCAGTTTCTCCCCGGCATTTTTGCCTCCCAAGGCCTGGGCGGCATCTTCAACAATCGGAATTTCATCACCGATAATCTCTCGCAACGATGCAATATCCGCAGGATAACCAAACAAATGGGTTGCCAGCACGCAGAGCAGATTACTTCCCTTGTCCGACGCCATAATTCTCTTGAGTTCATTATGGCTGAAATCCAGAGTCTGTTGATCAATATCACATAATCGAATCTCCAAACCGGCTTTTCTAATTGCTGCCGGGACGGAAAAGCAGGTGAAAGCCGGGATCAGAACTTCGGTTCTTCCAGGGTACAGCTGTTTCAGTGCTTGCAAAATCAAGGCCAGGGAAGCTCTGCCAGATGAGATGAGAAAACAATAATTCCGGCCGAAGTAGCTTTGAAGTTCTGATTGAAAGTGCTCGTATCCGTTTTCGTTACGGGCAAAAACTGCGGAAAAACCCTTTAATACTTCGTGCAGGGGGATAGGTGCGGCTGCCGGTGGCAGGGTGCGGCAAAT
>VAPM010350610.1_pt1 | contig 27408 bp, 53 predicted proteins | sample 3395091 | NCBI WGS metagenome assembly VAPM01 (sample SAMN08290445, study PRJNA428436) | hydrothermal vent metagenome | isolation source: Deep-sea hydrothermal vent chimney 3 | place: Pacific Ocean: Juan De Fuca Ridge
AACTGATTAGAAACAGCGTTATCTTTTCCTGCTTGGTAACCGATAGCGACGACGTTTGAACCTGAGTTATTGTAAGTCGCATAATATCCCAACCCCGTGACTTGCCCTCCTGTGTTTGATTGACCTGCAGCGACTCCTATTGCTGTTTGATAGTTTTCTGTATTTGACTGACCTGCACCAGCCCCTACTGCTGTTTGAAACATTCCAGTGTTTGAGTTACCTGAATCATATCCTATTGCTGTTTGAAATATTCCTGCGTTTGAGTTACCTGCATTATATCCCATTGCAGTTTGTCTTGTAGATGTCGAATTCCCAGCATTTAACCCGACGAAAGTATTTGCATAAAACGTGTCTGACCCTTCTGCGAGCCTAAACGCATTTTGCCCAGCATACTTATAATACGAACCGTCGGCGATGTTTATCGAACCAGCTACATCCAGTTTTTCTGTTGGGGTTGTGGTGCCGATACCCACGTTTCCATTGGTAATAAACATATCTCCAGAAAAAGTTTGTCTTGAATTTGTTGAGAACTCAGCAACATTTGTAACATCTGCGCCAGATAATGTCACAAGAGATTGTGCTGTACTTTTTAGTTTCCCAAAGAAATATGCATCTGACCTTGGATATGTATTTCCGTCATATTTTATTGCTATATATTTCTTGCCGTCAATTGAATTTGTAAGTGTAACTATACTATATTTCTCATTTGATTGAATTACTTGATTTGTTCGAATAGATGCGCCCTCTATTTGAGTTGTATTTGAACTAACAATAACCTCGATTATCGCTGACTGCCAATTGCTAGTAGTCCGGTTTATTCGTAACTCTCCAGATACGTCATTGTTCCCGCCATCTTCGCAAAGTAGGATATATTGAGGATTTACACCATCAAGCATACTAAATGGTATATTTATTTTTGTATTGTTTTGCAAATAAACACCATGAAAAGATGGGCTACTACTTGTTGTAACAGATTGATTGATAAATGAATGGTCGCTCCCATCTGATGTCCTATGTGTAGTGTTAAGTTGAACTGCAGAATTATTATCTACTCTATCGTCTGTATAATAAAGATTTGTTCCCTCGGATATATCAGAAGTTGTTGTAGCATTTTTCATATTCCCAAATGTTACCTTTTTTGTAGTAGCGGTTCCGGTTGGGTCGTCTACAATAGCCAAAATGTCGTCACTTGTTGGTGTTGTTAATTCTTCTAGTTCTGTAATCTTTTTATTTACCATTATTCTCCTATAAACTTGCCATCTGGCAAATATTTTAAATATACTTTCTTATAAATTGTCGTTCCATTAATATTAAAGTCAGTCACCTTTCCTTCTTCTGATATTTGATATTGTTCGGTTGTTGGACTTCCATTAATTCCAAATTTAATCGGTGCCAATCCAGAAGTTAAAATATTACCTTTAATATAAAGTTTTTTATCATCCGACAATATTTTTCCTTGTTGCAATAGTAATGCATCGGAACTATATTGATTATTATTAATGGGTTGAATAACTCCAGATGCCCAAAGACTTGTTCCGGATTGCATTAACATTACGTCGTCGTCATATTCACCACTACTAACTTGTGTGTAATATTTTATTTCTACTTGCTCACCATACTCTAAAAGAGATTCAAAGTCAGAAATAGCATCACTCACTATTGTCATTTTCTTCTCCTAAAACTTTTTTCACTTTAAAAGACTTTTTATCGTTAAATACTTTTTCAACTTTCTTCTCTTCAAACCTTAAAACAAAATCTTTTTCTTTTAACAATTTATCAACTCTATCTTCATCTACATCAACAATCATTCCTTCTGGTTGATGTTTTCCAATATATTTTAATTCTACCATATTATAAACCTCCTTTTATTAGCCATTAGATTTGAAATAACTCATTTCAGCACTTAAATTATCCAAAGATGATTGAGCCATTTCTCGCAATTTAGTTGGAGTATCTTTTGACAATCCTGTCAAATATCGCAATGCATTTATTTGGGATTTACCTTCAGTAGTTACGGTTAAATCTCCTAATTGTAATTTATCTCTTGATGTAGTTCCATTATCTAAAAATACTGTTCCTCCACTTGTGGCAACTGTTGAAGCCCAAACAAAGGCGTCTTCTATTACGTCTGCAGAAGCAAAATCTACAATAATGTCTTGATATTTTTCTTGAATTCCACTTGGGTCAATAGAAACATTAGTAAAATTTTGCACTTTGATTCTTTGCAAACTCACGGTATCTACTAATGCTCCACTAACTCCCACAGGTAATACATACTTTGTGGCAATGTGAGTGGCTATTTCATTAACCGTATCAAATACCATTATAACTCCTCCACCACGCAAGGGAGTCCTTCTTCGTGATAACAATAATGTTTTCTTTGTTTATACACTTTCCCCCTTTTTTGCAATTTCTTAACATCTTGCAATATTTTTGTTTCAGTAGACAAACTAAACTCCTTTTTTAATTGAAGAACATCATGTTTTTTAAAAATAGATTTTACATTTTTATATTTCACTCTTTTGGGAATTTCCTGTTGTATAAAGTCTGCATTACTATTGGAATTATCATTTTTTATAATTTCTATTGACTCAATAAACATTCTCATCGTTTTAACCTGTATAATTTAGATATCTCTCCATCTGTTAATGCCCTGTTCCAAACCTTTACTCGTCCTATGTCTCCGTTTATGTGCGCACCATTTACTATTGAACCAATGTAATTATTTGTAATAGCACCTAAACCTCCACTTTCTGTCCCAGTGCCTGATTGCTTTACTCCATTTACATAAAGGTTAATTAAATTTCCACCTTTCTGACAAACTCCAACGAGATGATACCATCTTTCATATTCTATTATGTTATCTGATTTCACAACATTTGTGTTCGTATAAAGTTTAAACTGAAAGTGTTTTGTAGCTTCTTTTGATAAATAAATCCTGGTGTCCCCGACATCGCGTCTTGAAAATATTCCCTCTGCGGTTCCATCATTCTTTCCAGTCAGGTTTACCCACGCCGAGATAGTAAACCCATTCTTTTCCAATCCAGACATAATTCCGGGCGTAACAACCTTATCATCAATCCCATCAAAAGACATTACATCTTTTAATTTATAATTTGATGGACCATCTCCTTGGGCATCGGTGCATCCATAGATTGTCCCATCATTAAATCCTTTTCTATCCTTAGCAACAATTACTTCTCTGAATAGTTCTGTTGTTTCTGTTCCTGTGCCTGAGTTGTAAATAGTTGAGACTTCTGAAGCCGAAAGAGCTCTATCGTAGATTCTTACGTCGTCTATTAATGCGTTACATGCTCGATTTAAATTACTAGAGTTGCCTATTGTAAGGTCATTTGCGTTATATTGTATATCTCCAGTTACACTTGTAGTATGAGATTGTAAAACTCCATCAATATACATTTTCATCTTAGAATTATCATACGTGCAAACCACATGATACCATTGAGATAAATTAAAGGTGTTATCTGCACTTAGAGCATATATTGTTCCATTAGCATTTATCTTAAAATTAAATTTTGTATTTCCTAAGTTTTTTAGCTGATATCCTCCAAGGTCAGTTGATTCAGCAGTTGCTATCCATCTTTCATACCCAACAGCAGAAGTAACATTAATCCACAAGGAGAAAGTAAGTTGATTGGCAGGTTTTGCAGAAGTTCCACAAGCTACATAATCATTATTTACTGAAGCAAAGCTCAATGCATTATTAATCTTACCCGCGACTGTCATTAAGTCGGTTGTTTGTTTTGATGTTCCATTATTCCCACCTTTAGAATCAATAACCGTAGTTGATACTGCGGTATCATTCATCTTGTAATGAGCAATAATTCCATCTGTAGGGACTCTACGTAAATCATCCAACTTGTAGTCAGCTATAAGCCCTCTATCAAGGTCGTCATCGGTTCTTTTGTAATATGTCATTACTCTCCCCTCCCAGTAAAAGTTACTGACGTTATAGTTGTTCCTGATACTGCACTTGTAACTGCGTTCATATATGGAAAATCTGAACTATAACTAAATACATCATTTTGAACATTTGTTCCTGATGCATACGTTTTTGAATCAACTTGCCAATCCATATCTGTATCATTTTCACTTGCATTAACCGTCACTGTAACTCCATTGTCGGTTAATACTCTTACCCATGCGGTTTTATGAGTATTGTTTCTAAACTGAACTGAACTTCCAGTAATGTTACCACTCTCTGAGCCTATACTAATTTGTTTTACTATATCTGCTGTCATTTTTAGTTTCCTCCTTTCAATTTACTATTTTTGTTTATAGATTTTGATAATACTTCTCTTAAATCAATCTTATTTGTTATAGTTTCCTTAACAGGTGCAACATCTTTTTTGCTTAAATCAATCTTATTTGATTTTTGTTGATTTTCAATTATAGTTCTCACTATTTTAACTTTCGGAAGTCCTTCTCGTAATCCGTTTTTTAATCCCATTACATTTTCTCCTTTTTATTTAGTTATTTTTAGTTGTGCCCGTAGGCATGAGGTTTTTGATTTCAGCAGATTTCTCTAAACTGCATGGTTGTTATAAAATTAAAAACTCAATTAAGAGGTTATAATTTTACAAATAGCGTTAGCTTCTAGTTCCCTAACTGTGATTCTCTGTGTGATATTTGCTGCGCTCATATCATTTACAGGTAAATCAAAATTTCGGATTGTAACAGTTCGCTTTTCTGCAATTGCGTATGCATGCTGCTTATCGGTTATATAAGCATATTTGCTATATATTGCCGACGGTGCTACATTTGTGGAAAACTTAATTACATTAAGACCATACATTGTTCCCAAAAAGCCTCTTTGCATCATGTCTGTGTTTCCAACTTTCTGATACTCAACAAAGGTGTCAATATTTCGTAAGTCATTGATTACTTCCATACCTACAAAAAATGTAGTTGGTGTGTAATCTTTGTCATCCAAATATTGCATTCCTCTTGTGATGTTTGCAATTGATATTGCTGCACCACCTGTCACAGTATTAGTTGCATTATCTAATGCATTGCTTAAAATAAGATTTGTCTCATTTTCTGCAAAACGCTTTCCAGTTGTTCTGATACTTTGCTGTAATAGGTTCCATTTGCTATCCTCTAACATCTCTGATGTTATACGAATTGCAACGCCGTATTTAACTGGTTTCATATTGAATGATGTGTATGCTGGTGCTCCGATTATACTCTCTGCACCTTCACCTACCACACGAACTTTCATTGCGTCTGGGGTGATTAAATCAACATCAATACTTGAACCAGGAATATCTGCGGGACCAAAGTAAAGCGCTGCTTCACTTCGCGGAATAAGAACTTTATCAACTTCATCAATTAAAGTGTTATGTATCTTACGTGGAATTAAAAGTTGACCTTCTACTCCAGCGCTCGTCTGCAATAACTCTTCTACATATTTCATTTTTGCCATTTTTATCCGTGAATGTCTACAGCTACAAAATCAGAATTACTACCGGTAGTCCATGCTCGTCCAATTGTATCCGAAGATACAATTATTTCATCATTACTATTGCAACCAACTTTCGTTCCTGCCAAAACAGTAGAACCATTTACTTGTAATAAGAATGTTCCTCTTGTAGCAATACTTAATGCTGCTCCACTTGCCACATCATGTAACGCAACTCCAACAAAGTTAGCACTTCCATCTGTAGGAAATACTTCAATATCGGATGGTGCGAAACTTGATGCTCCACTTGAAACAACTCCTGCTGCACCTGATGCACCGACCAACTGACCACCGCTAATAACTTCCTTAGCGTATCCTGTTATAATCCTTGGGGTTCCTCCGTCTGTGACGTTCTGATACCCTAATGGATTAACTGCCATGTTTTTTCAAACCTCCTTTCAAATAAATAAAGTGTGAACTTTATCTACAAAGTCTATTGAACTTGCCACTGTCTTTTGAGTAATCTCGGTATATTTGAAATCCTCGTCCGACGTCTGCTTTCTCAACAACGAATGATTCTTCAGCAACTTCTTCGTTGCTACTCTCATCTTCGCCAACTTCTCCAGTTGTCTCGTCTTCAGCAGGGGCTTTTGAAATCTCGTCTTCCGTAGATTGCTCTACTGGAGCTGGAACGTTATCTTGCTCTGCTACTTTTTTCGTTAATTTTGAAACTTGTTCTGCTAATGCACTAATTGACGCATTTACTTCACTCATATCAACTTTAACCATTTCAGTTTTAACTTCTTCAGTTTTAACTTCTTCAGTCTTTACAGCTTCATTTGATTGTTCATTTTGGTTTATTTCCGCTTCTTTCATATTGTCCTCCTTTGTATAATTTAGTTCAGTATGAGATACACTTTCTTTTAATACTTCTTCGGAAAGGTCTAATTCGTCTGCTAAGTCGTTTAATATTGATTCTGCTGCATTAGCACTTTCTTTTAATTGAAAAGATTGATTTAACGCGCTCGCTAAATTAGCACCTGGGTCTCCGGGAACAGCAACTAAACTTATTTCCAACCCTTCAATACCAACTGCTACAATTGATTCATCATCTTTATTCTTTACTAAATCTTGAACCTTGGCTCCAATACTTACATCTGTTATTCTTCCGTCATTAATCATTTCTTTAATTTTCTCATCCATGATTCTTCCTTCAAACTCAATAGCTCTTTTATTTGAACTATATACTACGTTTTCTGTAGTTCGTCCAACAATATCTTTTATTGAATTGGAATGGTCAATCATCATTGGTTTGTTTCTAAATGTTGGTGCTGCCAATTCTAACTCTGACGCCGTATAAGTGATTCCATTTCTTGTAGTAGTTTCATTAATTGCAATCCCTCTAATCATAAAATCTTTTCCAGAACTAACTGCTTCGGAGATAGGAACAAAGAACTCCATAACTTGCCAATCCTTAACGCCTTCTGAACTTGGCAATGCTCCATTGTGGGTTTTCTTCCATTGTGCAACCGCAACAGCATAAGCATCATTAGATGTAAACAACTTTCCAGTTCGTGGGTTCTTTTTATTTCGTAATTGACCCCAAATTTTACTACGTAATTTATCAAAAGCTTTTGGCATTGTAATCTCCTTACAATATTTAATTAAATAATCTTTTTAAATAAATAGAATTAATTTATATAACTATAATTTATGATAATTTGGCTTTTCTTTATTAATAAAAATATAATTTGGACAACTATATGGCAACCCGCTACATTTAGTGCATGAATAAAGTTTGTGTCCTTCGGTAACATCTTGGAACGTGGTAGAGTTTGGGTCGTCAGACATTTCTTTCCACACACACTTTTTTATAACATCTTCTAAATTATCATTTGGTTCCATCTTTATTCTCCAAAGATATATGTTCAATATGCTGTCGTGTCCTATGAGTAGATTCTCGAGCACCGCGTGCTGTTCTTGGAAAATTGCTTTCACCTTCAATTGCACCTCGTGTTCCAAACAATGTATTTTCTGTTCCTCGTCTAAGTGCATTATGTTCAACTCCACTTCCAGTATAATCTTCCCAATCTCCCACAATGGGCACATCTTCGTTATCTACAACCTCGTTAGTAGAATTGCAAATGTGTTCAACGTCTTCGGAATGGGCTTCTACTAAAACTCGTTGATTGCATCTTGGACATATTACTATTGGCATTCTTCATCAGCCCCCATTTTTAACTCTTCTTGCAAATTTAAAAACTGTTTCTCTTTCATTCTTCTATCATATTCTGAAAGACATTCCCCACAAATCCAATTGTCACCGAAAAGAATTAATGCTGTGCGATTACAGTTTTCGATAGCGCATTTGGGTTTTGTTTTCATCCTAATTCCGTTACGGGCACTACTGTGCATCTGCACTGGCTGTGTTGGGGAATTGCAGGTTCATTACCAATGTCAAATATTTCACCATCATAACCTGAACACACTGGACACGTTCTACTCCCAAAAGATGCAACCCATTTAATTTGTTTGAATTTATCTGCTTTGTATTGTTCAATTGCACCTGCGTTTGCTGCTCGTGTGACTTCGGTTCTAACAATATTAATTGCTCGTTTATCTGCGTGCCTTACCACAACTGCCTTTCCTTCTTTCTTGACAATCTTATCATTTTCCACCTTTAACAAATCTTTAGGCTTCACATTCTTATTAACTTCACTCACCATCTGACTTATACTCTGCCCCTTTTGAAATCCAGTTGTTAAAATTTCTTTCAACTTCTTTATTTGGGGAGCTGAAAACTTACCAGCTTTAATCTCGGTAACTGTATTGCCAGCAACCAAATCATAACTATACTTTTTAATAAACGCCGTAATATTTTTTACATATGTTCCATAATTAAATCCTAACCACTCATGAATTGTATTGTATTTTTCGTCATACTCTTCAATGCTCAAACAATCGTCACATCCGCAGTTCTCAAAGTGTTCGCCTTGAATTGGTTTTGCGTTTTGTCCTGGAATAACTGGTTGTCGTCTTTGTAATTCTTTTTTTTTTTGAATATCGTTTTGTTGTTTATCTCCTTTTGATAACTTCAAATACTCTTCTTCGTTCAACTCCAATGTTCTAACAACATCCTGTTCTAACAATAAATTTAAACTCTCTGATATTGGCGTTTTAAGTAATTCTGTTATCTTATCAATCCTCTGGTATCTCTCGGCGTTTGAAGGTCTTCCCCAATGAAATTCAACATGTTCACTTATACCGGCACTCATTAAAATTCTTTTAAATATCTTTTGTTCAACAACTTTTTCAATTTCAGATTGAAATGATTTAATTCGTCTTTCAAATGCATCTATTTGAACTTTAGCAATCCCTTCATTTATATTTGCGGTTCCCATCAACACAGAAGGAATTTGAAAAATATAAAATAACATTTCAATATCATATTTCAATACTTCGGCAAACTTCTCACCAATGTTCCCAAAATTAATAACGCTGATTTCGGTTAAGCCGTCGGTAACCCATTCGTGTTTGTTGTTGAGCCATTCCAAATCTTTTCCGAATTGGGCAACGGCTTTTGGGTCGGGTTTGAAATACTTGCCACCTACAACTCCGCCCATCTTGACGTGATAAGGCGCATTGGCTTTTCGGTTCATTAGCATATGTAAGTCGCTTTCGTTTTGTAAAAGATTATTAATTGTTGTTAATGCTGGAAAAATTATTCCCAAACCATACGCCATGTCGCCTATTGAATTGAAATCTAAGTGTGCAACTTGAAATGGTTTAAATGGAGTGGCTTTGGCTTTATTGTAATTCATTTTATTGCCACGATATTGTGTGAAGCCTGTCACATTTCCTTTGTTATCTCGTTTGATATACATTGTTTTTGCATCAAGAATCTTTACACCTTTGATTGGTTCATCTATCTTTCCTCCCAATTCTAAAAAGCCGTTTTTTACCAATGCCTCTTTAACCCATTCTCGCAACACAGTATCAAAATTCACTTCTAATATAAAGTCTTGAATAAGTTTAACTGCATCATCATTTTTGCCTGTAACATAAAATCCAGGACCAACAATAAAATCAATATACTTATTTACAACCCCATTCGCAAAACCAAACTTTTTAAATATACCTTCCGTAACTGAAAAGTCAAATGGATGGGCTTCTCCAATTTCAGAATAATTCAATTTGTCCTGTTCAATTGTTCCTTTAAATTTCTCATTAGCACTTTCACTCAATTTAGATTTAACATTATCAATTACAATTTGTGGGACATAGGTTTCAAAACTATTTCCACTTTCAACCGTAAACCACTTTTTAATTCCCATCATCAATATAAAATAAAACTAAATATCATTATTAAAATATTAGAATTAAACTATATAATTTAATTCATCTAATAAATGCTTCATATTCTTGAATTTCATCCTCTTTTAAAAACAAACATGCCAATGCCAACGCATCCGCATAATCGTCATGATACTTACTGCCGTCGGGATGATGAATCTTAATTGTCTTATTCGGCATAGTTTCATAACGCAATTCCATCATTTCTCGTAACAACATTTTGTTATCTGGCAACATTATATTTGGAACTTCTTTAATTACTCCATCCACTTCTTTCTTCTTTCTTTTTTGTATCAACATTTTTAAATTACTATACATATCCATTTTTGACGCCAAACTAAAACGAATATCAACAACTTTCTCATCGCCAATTTCCATTCCAATCCAATCGGCTGGTCCTTCACCTAACCCGGTTTTATCAATATACAATCTTTCAAAATTATATTTATTATCTAACTGTTGCAACATTACAACCAACTCTCTCGGCTTATTTTTATCCAATGTTGCAATTTCAATAACTCGTGTTTCATTCTTAATATCGTCAATTTCTAAAACAACACAAACACTTTTATCTTCTCCCATTCCAGCGCAATCAACACCGGCGGCATATCTCTTTTTCGGATGGGGTTGTCCGTGGTCTACTCCATCAACAACACAAAACATTACATCATCCATTTCAAAATAACAATCACTGTTAGTTGTATATTTTCCAAAAATCTCGGCTTGAACAAACAAGCTATCTTTTCCCCATTCTTTAATGTCTTTTTCAATTTCTCGTTTACCTTCATCGCTCAAATATGGATTATCCAAATAGCAATAATTAAAACTTCCCCAATCCTTATCACCTGCCAAACCTCGTTTCCAAAACTCCCAAACAAAGTTTCGTTTCCATGGTGTTGTTGTAATCCACATTGGAGCGCCAGTGTCATAAATTAGTGGTCGTATTGCACTCATTGCATCTTCTTTAATGAATTCGCCTTCATCCAAAAATAATCGAAAATAGGCTTCACCTCTCAAGCTGTCGGGATTATCAGCACTGCCAAAATCGATAATGGCACCACACTTGAATTGAATTTGTGGATGTGGCGATTTAACAATTTTTTCAATGTCACCGTCCATTCCGGCGCTCGACATTAAATCCAAAATCTTCGCATACACAATCATTGCTTGCTTATATGTTGGTGCAATTAGAATCTGCCGACGATACAACATCAATACTGCACCACGTATTAATTCGCCTGCAACCATCTGACTCTTTCCCGCTCGCCTCCCACAAACAATTACTTTATTTTTGGGAAGTGACTTTACAACTTCAATCTGTTTGTCGTGAAGAACTTGATTCAAATAGGCATATTGAAATGCCACTGGGTCTCGGAAGTCTTTGGGTAACAAAATTAATTCATTCTCCATAATCACCATATCCCGACATCGAATTCTTTTCAAGATGTCTATCTTTGTGGCAAGCCAAACACAATGGAATTACGTCAAATCCCAATTCTTCAAATCCCAAATTCTCATAACTCAAATGGTGCAATTCAATTGCCTTACCTCCACAGTCTTCGCAAATCCATTCTGCGTCATTCATCAATTCCAATCGCAACTTTTGCCATTCATGACTTTTTAAATATTCAATATACTCACTTTTCATTTTCGTTTCCTATATTTTTGCAAATACTCACATTTCTTTTCTTCACAACGTTGAGCTTTCTCACTTCCCACAATTCCAGAATGATGATAAAATGAGCAATATGTGAAATAGAAACCCTTATCATCATGACTTGGTAAAATTGGCAAAATCTTTTTCATACTTCTTTCAAATTTATTAATCTTCTCGTGTCTCATTATCCTCTTCGTCGTCATACAATTTAGTTATATCAATCTTCTCACCTCGCATTTGCTTCACTTTAAATTCCTTCAATCTGTTCATCACTGTCATCGCAGTCATCTCAATATTTACATTCAAATTCTTTTGAACCGGTGGATATAACATTTGCATAAATTGCAAAATACGTCCCATCATATTATTCAAATCTCTTATACTTTCCGATTTCAAACGATTTGGATTTTTCTTATTGATTTTTTCATTCTCCATCAACAATTTTTTAAATTCTCCCAAAATAATTTCTAATTGGTCAATGCAATAATCTTTTGACCATCGGCGTTTTTTAGGTTTTCGACTTTTCTCTCTAACTTCGTCATCAAACTTTTTAGTTCGGTATCCACTACCGAAACCATATTTATATATATTTGGATTTCCCATTTTGAATTTTTTAACTAAAAAATACTCAATAAATATTATTAGAATGACTTAAAAAATCATTCTAATAATATTTTTTTTAATCTTTTTTATTTTTCTTCTTCCCAAAGCGTTCTTCATAAACGTCGATTGGAATGAAAACTGAGCAACCGTGATTCCTCTCACAAACATATTTCACTGTGTGTCCAACTAAAACTGATGTCTTCGTGTTATTCACATTTTGCATTTCTAATTCAATATCGTCTGCTTCAATAGTAAATCTTTTCAAATTTCCATATTTTTTTAAATCTCCGAAATCAATACTCTTCACGTCTTCTGTTCTTACGTAGCCGTATTTTCTTTCGCTTTCTTTTTCAATCGTCTCTAACTTATCTGCGAAATCCAATTTTGCACATTGTGAATCAAAAGGTTTGTGTTCTCTTGCGAAATCTAATTCGATTTTAGATAACTCTTGCAAAAAGAATTCTCTTGAGCCTTTAAATCCTAACGGTTTGAAATCGTTTTGTTCTTCTGGTGTGGGAACGCGATTAATGCCAACATTTTCTGCCATTTTGTAACCTCCTTTCAAAAACTTGAATATTGTTTCTTTTGGGAACACTAAAATCGACATAAACCGTTTCTAACGAGCTTTTTTTGTTAGACATACATAATTTACCTATATTTAAATAAAAGTTGAAAATTGAACCTATAAACCCGCCAAATTTCATATATAGAGATTGATTCTCTACCCCATTATTGAACCATTGATACACTTTCATTGCTTTCATCCTCATTTTTAGTTGTTTCATCTTCATCTCCTGTAATTTCAACTCCTTCTTCAAGTTGTTTCTGTGTAATCTCAATTTCATTCGTCAATTGCTCAATCTCAGTCTTAAATTCATTGTTTTGCCTTGCGAACGCTCTTCGTTTTTCCAAATAGTTACTCTCAAGCATTTTATCCAACATAAAAGTATTATACTCAACCATCAACTTCAAATGTTCCATCTCTGCAATTTTCCCATCAACAACTTTTTGTGTCAACTTCATTTCTTCATCTGTAAACTTTCTAAATTTCTTTTCCATTTGTCTCACCTCCTTTATGAATTGTAATTTTCACAATCTCAGAAAATTTCATCCAATCGCCAGACTTCAACAAAACCCCATCACTTACAAACTTTTCAATTTCACTTTGTTTTGTTTCATAATTCTCATCTCCCAAAACAACTTCATATCCATTCTTCAAAACTTCTTTCAAAACCTCAACCGCTGGTTCAACTAATTCCAACACTTCAACATAATCTCCTTTTTGCAAACCACATTCCATTGCCCAATTCTTTGGGAGAGAAACTATCAACTGGTCACCACTTTTGAAAATCTTTCGTATCATATTAAAACCATATTATTTTAGTTTATATAATTTTTGGTTTAACCCCCCAAAATTCATTTAAGGGCTTTAAGAGATAAAGTTTAGTAAACTCTATATATATATTATATATTTTATATTCTAGTATAAGTGTATTTACCCCTTGAATCCCTTAACATTACCTTGTAAATCCATCTCAACTCATCGTTTTTTTCCACGAAAATCGCAAAAAACCCGTATTTTCTCCAACTTTTTATTCTGTAGAAAAAAACTTTTTATTCTGTAAAAAGTGCCAAAAACGACCACTTTTTTAAAATTAATTTTTGGGATTTCATCAAAAAACAGCAAAATCACTAAAAAATAATAATAAAACCATATTATTCTAAATTATATAATTTAATTAAAACTTCATTAAAAACTTCATTAATAATTATTAAAATTAATCAATAATCAACAAAATCAATCAACAAAATCAATCAATAATTATCATAAATATATATTTTTTATATTATAATAAACTATATTTTAAATATATTACATTTATAAACATTTATATATTCCAACATATATATTCAATCACAATAGTCTTTATATATATAAAAAATATAAATAAATTATGATAAAAAATATAAAAAACAAAATATTATCACCAGAAGAAATTGTATATGCTCAACACGAAATGAGAAAAAACGGCATAATAATTATAACTGATAAAAGCCTAACTCAAAAAATATTCGGCTCAATCTTAATAGTATATGGAATTCTAACTCTTCCAATTCCAATGGTCGGTTCAATATTTGCAATAGGATTCGGAACAGTTCTTTTGGGAGTTGATTTACAAAAACTTAACAAAAAGTTTAAATATGAATTCAATTTAATTAAATTAAGGCTTCAAAAATGGTATCAATAAATTACATTTCAAAAGAACAATTTAAAGAAATAAAATCTAAACTTCTAAAAAAGTTTGATTTCATAAAAGTAACAAGAAATCCTCAAATGTATGCAATGGGTGGATTTAATATTCGTCCGAAAGAAAAATTATTTACAAATGAGCAACTGGATATAATTTTACAATACCTAAAACGAAAGCAATTTGATACAACCGAACAAGAAATATTTACAGACGAATACTATGGAAATGATAAAGAACAATTTGGAGAGTTTGCAAATACTAGAATAAATTATCAACTTTTTAATCATGGAATAGATTTTATATACCAATTTGGAGGTTTAAAAAAATGATAAAACATATATTAAAATTTAAAAATAATATCAAATATGAAAATTTTATTTACTTACCACAATTTAAAACTTTCATATTTATAAATCAAGGAGAACTTAAAAATGAAAATATTTAAATGTCAAAATTGTAAAAGAGTTAGACACACGTCAAATGATATAAAATATATTCAATGTAGATGTGGTCATGCAATGAGACAAGTAGATGAAAAGCACTACATAATTAAATCCCCAACCTCAAACAAATGAAATCCATAACAATACAACTAAGCGATGTAGATTTAGACGTTTTAAATTCAGCAACACAAAAATACTTCAAACCGTCAGTAAGTCTAATGGCACTTTGTGGGGATATAATTGTAAAAGAATATAATATTCAAAAGCAATTAGAACCAAGCTCAGAAGAACTAACCGAAAAAGAAAAGATAGAATTAATAGCTGGAGAATTAGAATGATAAATAAAACATTAACAGGGGACAAAGAATGAAAACAGAAGAAGCAATTAACTTTCTAAAAGATAAAGGATACAAAATAGAAGAACCAAAATACAAATTCGCTCAAGTTATATTATCTGAAGAGAAAAATGTTTTGTTAACAAACAAAAAAAATGCTACATTAATTTGGTGCTGGAGTGATGAAAAAAAACTAAATGATTTTGAATGGTTAAAAAATGATGATGCAAGTCAATTTTGGATAAATAGTAATATCCAACCAGTAGAACTAAAATTAAATGGTAAATGGGTAAAATTTGATGAAGTAATTGAAGGGAGGTTTTTAAAATGAACACAAAAACGGCGTTAATTATGACGTATGTTCATCTACCAGAGAAATTTATGTTTTTGTCATATCCGCCAGAAGACATAACAAATGATAAATATAATGATTTGAAATATTTGGAAGGATGTATAGAGATGATTGAAGAATTGAAAGAATCAGATTTTAATACAAGAAAGGACGGAGTTCTTCCTTATTCAAAAAATGTGATAATTAAACATTTCACAAATAGGATAGACGAAATTGAACGAATAAAAACTGAAAAAGAAAAATTAAAAACATTAACAGGAGACAAAGAATGAAAGAAAAAACAGAAATAAGATACAGAGTTCAAACATCTAACGGAATAGAAATGCATAAATTTACGTTAATCCAAATTGAAAATGGTGTATTTGATGCTTTTCTTAATGCTGGAAGTTATTACCGCAAAAGTTTTATTTTGAATAGAAACTTAGAAAGTGGATTAACCGATATAAACAAAAAAAAGATATTTGAGGGAGATATTCTACAATATAAAGACAAAAGAAAAATTAAAACTAAATTTATTATTAAACGTAACTTTATTGAAAATGAATATAAGGGTGAATGTTGTAATGGGTTAATTTTACCTTCAAATTATGAAGAAATGGAAATTATTGGAAATATTTATGAAAATAAAATTAAAGGGGACAAAAAATGAAAGAATTAATAAAACAATTTAAAAAATTAAATAAAGACAGTGCAACATACGGCAAATTAAAACGTTCATTAGATAAGAAATATAATTATTTACGAATCATTAATCCATTAAGACAAGAAATGAAAAGTTCTAAATTCCTTTTAATTGATAAAAATGATAATATTTTCAAACCTACACATTTTTCTAATAGATATGGTGCTGGAAATGTTATTTTGAAAGGTGAATATATTGGTCGTTATTTAAATAATTTTTCTGGGGAATTAGTAATACAAGAACTACCAAATTTTAAAAAAATATCGAGAACAAAAGTAGAAGAATTGTTATTAACTAAAAATAAAGAAAGCTTTTTGGATTCTAGTCTGGAAATTAATAAAATATTTCATAAAAATGTTACATTAATATCCGAATTTATAGGGGACAAAGAATGAAAACAGAAGAAATGATAAAAGCTTTGGAAGAGAAAGGCTATAAAATAGAAGAGCCAAAAAGCAGATTTGCAGAAGTTAAATTTTCTAAATATCAAGGTGTTTTGTTGGAAAATAAAAATTCAGGAATACTAATTGACTGTATATGCGATGAAATAAGTTTGAATGATTTTGAATATCTTGCACGTGGTAATGGTCAATTCTGGATTAATGGAAATATTCAACCAGTTGAATTAAAATTTAACAAAAAATGGATAAGATTTGATGGACAAATTCATGGTAGGTTTTTAAGATGAAAACATTAAAAGATTTAAAAATTTGGGAGTGTGAAGCTTGTGGAAGTAATCTTATGTCACGAGATGAAATTAGAAAAGAAGCTATCGAACACATTCAAAATTTAGAAGCTCGATATGTAAAAATCCCTAGTGGTCATCAATGGAATGCTAGGTTGAGTGCAAAAATAGAGTTTATCAAATATTTCTTCAACATAACAGAGGATGATTTAGAATGGAAATAATAGATATAAAAGTTGTAGGACTTTGTAGCAAATGCAGAAAAGAAACAGACGAAATTCCAAAAACAAAAGAAGGTCTAATTGTTTCAGACAAAGATATAAGTTGTATAAATAAAACTTTTGTCGAATATAAAGGAAATTTAAAATGAAAACATAGGAAAACTATAATGAAAGAAAAATTAGAAATAATATGTCTCCATAAAGGAGAAGGGTGCTCAAGAGAAAGAGAATGTAATGGAATGGGATTTTATATGAAACAAAAAAAAGAAGTAAAATGTAATCATAAAGTATATAAAGAAATAGAATTATGGAGAACAACCTATATGCAGGAAATATACACATGATTATTAACCAAAGATATATAAACTTTATTCCCTTAAAAACATTATGAAATCTTCAAAAAAATCTTTAATCACATGGGCAGATTATTTCATATTAACCACAATTAATGAAAAATATAATAATTTATCAATTTTACATAAAAAACTAAATATTACATATGCTCATTCAGGAAGAGTTATACAAAAATTATTAAAATTAAAATTAATCACATCTAAAACACAAGGGAGAAAACATTTGTTATTTCTTACTAAAGAAGGAACTACTCTTAAAAACATACTATTAAATATGAATCACTTACTCACAAATGAAAAATGAAAAATTAGATATTCGACCAATGGGATTAGCAGAGTCTCCAAGAAAAAAAGATGTAATAGGACAATCTCGAACATTTATAGATGATTTTATACAAGCAGCAGAATCAGAAAAAATATATAAATCAATGGGAATAAACAATGATAAAACTTTTCTAATAATTGGAGACCATGGGAATGGTAAAACTCTTGCAATAGAAGCCTTAGTAAATGAAATTAATACAGAGCCATATAATAAATTAATAAATGGAGAAAAATCAACTTATAATTTATGTGGCTTTCAATATAGCACTGGAAAGTTTGGAACTGCGTATATAAACGAAGGTTCCAAAAATGTTCAAACTTTTTTCGACACAGGATTTAAATATGCAAATAGTGGATTTAAAACTCTCCTAATATTTGACGAAGCAGAAACATTGTTTGGGAAACGTATGGCTAAAAACTCCCACAAAGAAGACTCGAAACTTCTTAATACAATAATGACAAATATGCAAACACTTCACAATACTGATAATATGTATGCCGTTATGATGAGTAATTTTCCAGATGCATTTGATGAGGCGAGTATACGTGCTGGAAGAATTGACAAACATTATGTTTTTTCAAAACCAAATATAAAGGAACGAATTATCGCATTTCAGCATGCACAAACAAGTATTAATTCGAAAGCTGGATATTCAGTAGTTAGAAATATAGACTATGAAGAATTGTCAGATTTAAGCACTGGGTTTTCTTACTCGGATATTATGGAATCAGTTAAGTCAGCAGTTAAGTTGCGAGCTAAACAAATATCTCGAGATAGAACAAGTAACATAATACCAGCTGGGTATATTGGGCATAAACGTGTTAAGTCTTCCGTAATTGAACATAAAAAATCATTTCTAAAAAAATATATAAATAACATTGGGTTTCAATTATGATAGAACATAAAAAAGCGAAGAACTTGGCAATACAAAAAAACGCAGATAATAAACAGGCATGGGAAAATGCAACTGCAAGAGAAAATTTAGGTAGAAAAGTGAATGTTCATAAATATGACCAAGACAAAGTTACAATAGTTCTTATGGGAGATGAACATATTGGTTCAAAATATTACGATGAAAAAACTCATAGAAATTTTGTAGATTGGTGTTACAAAACTAAAAGCCCAATTATTCTCATGGGCGACGAAATGGAAACAGCAACAAAAACTTCAATTGGAGCAGGAGTATTTGAACAAAGTGAAATAGTTCAAAAACAATTAGAAAAGGTAGTTGAAATTTACAAACCTTTAGCAGACGAAGGATTAATTTTGGGAAATCATATTGGAAACCATGAAGCCAGAGTTTACAATAGTTCAGGTGTAAATCTTTCAAAAATAGTTTCTACAATGTTAAATATTCCATTTCTAAGTGTTGGTGCCGCTCACATAATTAGAGTTGGAAATCAAACTTACACAATGTATACAACTCATGGTTCAAGTGGAGCAAGACTCCCACACACGAAGATAGCAAATACGATTAAACTTGCGAATATGATTGACACAGAAATATATGCTCAAGGTCATCTTCATCAGTTGAGTCACCACACGCAGAACTATTACCAGATTAACAAACGAAATAAAACAATTGAAGAAAGCCAAAAGCATTATATTATTACGGGGAGTTATTTGAGCCATTGGGGAAGTTATGCACAAATCTCATCTATGGAACCAGCAAGAAAAGGTTCCCCCAAATTAAAGCTTTCAGGATTAGAACACAGAATAAGAGTTTCATTATGAAGTCAGAACTTATTATTGTTTGTGATGATAGAGAACCGAAAATAATGGATATGATTGCTTCTACAGTTGGTGGAGTTCGGTTTGATAGAAAGAGACTTTTAACAGGAGACTATATTTTGGGAGACGTTTGTATTGAAAGAAAAACAATTAATGATTTTGCTTCAAGCATTATTGACGGACGATTAGCAAATCAAATTGAAAAAATGAAATCACAATTTAAATTCAATTATGTTCTCGTCTCGGGAAGCATTAAAAAACGAACTTCCAACATTCACGAACATTGCATTTTGGGAAAGATGGCAAGTATTGTTGTGAAATATGGTGTTCCAATTGTTTCGGTTGATGATGATTTTCAACTCGTTTATTTGATGAAACGAATTTTTGAAAAACATAAAGAAAAAAATAAAAAAGAAAAAGAAAAAAATAAATAAAATCTTTATTCTTTAAATGTATTTGATGCTATCCATGCAGCGTTTCCAGCGTATTGACCACTAAGAATTCTAACATGATAAAGACCACTAAACGATGTTCCAATGAGCAAAACTTTTGTTCCGTCTGGAAGTGTTACAATTTGGTTTGTATCAATTAAGTTTTGTAGTCCATAGTTATCATGAATGTTATATGCCGACCACGCTTTATTCATAGCATCTTTTGTATAAGACGCAAGAATTGGAGTAGTTCCGTCTATGTGTAAATACCCATTATCTCCAATTTTAACAGTTGCTACATCATGAGAAGGTTCTTGTGATGGTGTAGTAATGTGTTGAACGTTTGTTGTATTACTTATTATAGTTTGGTTGACAGTCATTGGAATAATCAATGCAGCAATAACAGTTAATCCAAACCAAAACGCCATAACATATAAACATATTTTTAAAAATGTATTCATTATATCCTCCTTTCAAAGTTTTAGCATATTACTTTCATTTATTTTTACATTTAGCCATCCTCGATACTGAATATGCCCAGTATTTTTATTGATGACGTATGAGGGTTTAAATTTTCTACCAAAGTTTTGTAAATCTACTTCTATATTTTTTTCATTTAATTCACAAAATTTACAATATGCCTTATACATTTCATCTTTTGAAACCAAGTTTCCTTCACTTTTTTCACAACATTGACTTTCAAAAGATGAAATTGTATTTCCACTTCGCTTCATAATCTTTTCTATATCTTCCCAATGTTGAATTTTTGAAAATTTATTGTTTTTCATAAGTCGCCTAAACCCAACCAATGCCCAATTTAAAATTCCAGATAATTCATTTTCAGATGTTAATTTTATATCCAAAGATTTATCTGTACTTTTGTCATCTTTATTAAAAACATTATCAAATTCAAAAGTAATAAATTTGTCATAATAAGAACTTGGGTCATCTACAACTTTCGGTAATGGCATTTTATTTGTGGCGAAAACTAATTTCGCATAATTAATAAATTTATACGGTGTTTGATTTTTAGCCTCTGCAGGAATAAGACTTCTTCCCAAAAGTCGCTTAAACATTACTGTACTTTTTAAATCGGCTGCGTCTAACTCGTCATTAATATTCAATAGCATTCCTGCCAAATTATTTGATGCAAAGCGATTATTAATTATGTCATGAAAATCAACAGAACTAACATTTTGGGAACCAAGAAACTTTTCCATTACAGTTAATAAAACCGTCTTACCGGAATTCTTTGGTCCAATTAAAACTAATGCGGTTTTTTCTTGATACCGACGGTAAAGCATAAATCCAAACCATTCCTGACATGTTTGGATATCTTCATCCCAAAGAATTTCTTTTAACCAACTTTCAAATAAATCACATTTAGATTTGGGATTATATGAAATGGGAATTTTAGACATGAACCCATATTTAGAATCATGCTTGTAGGTTTTTTTAGTTTTCATATTTAATACACAATCTTCAAGGCAAATTAAATTTAAATCCTTACAACCCAAATCTTCTCGTTTAAATTCTTTTAATCTTCTTATTTTTTGAACTATTTGATTTACTGAATTGTTATCACAACTGGATTTAAGAATTTCTTCGCAATATTTAGAAATGAAAATTTCTCCTTTATTTACAAATACTCCATCTTCATATATATAGATTGGGTCTTTATTAGCAGTTCCTACAATGCATCTAAACTCAAAGTTTTGTATAAGCCATGAAGCTATAAGGTGATTTATAGCAGATTTTGATTGTTTAGCCTTTATTAATTGTAGAACTTTTTTTTGAATATTATATATATCTGCGATTTTATTTACCTATTTTAAATACCTAAAAAAATATGTTTTACTTTATAAACATTTATATTATTAATTATATATGTTTTGTTATATAAGTGTTTAAATACTAAGAAATATATAATAAAATTAATAAAGAGGATAAATAAAAAAGATGATAAATAAAAAAAATATTAAACAAAACAATGAAAAACAAAACAATGAACGACAAGCAACAATGGTAGAATATATTAAAAAACCAATCAATTTAAATTTAGAATCTTATAATATTTTGAATGCTTATAGACAACAATTAATAGAAAAATTTAAAAGAAATTTCACATTTTCAGAAACCATATTTGAATTAAGAAATCTTCAAACTATCAGTTTTACAAATGAAGAAATACAACAAATTAAAACCAAATTGAAAGGAGGTAATGAATAAAATGGATACAAAAATATATTTTGAAAAGTGGTCAGAGAAATTATCAATTCCAGTTGAAGAAATACAAAATGAGTTTAACAATATTTTGGCAAACGAAAAACAATCACATCCAAACAACGATGACGAAGCACAACAAAAGCGAGCACTTCAACGATTAGTTTTATTATACAAAAAACAATTAAGAAGCCCAGCTATTGGATTTGAAGGAATGATTATTGGAATTGGAGATTTATTTGATACTGTCAAAAGATTAAGAACATCAGCATTAGACATCTATAGAGAAAATCCACAAGAAGCAATTGCAAATAATGTTGTTAATGAAAATGGAGAACCTTTAGATACTCGTGAAGTTTTTGGAACAGGAAGACAAAACTCTGGTTTTGGAAAACCTTTACCAGAACATAGCTATATTAGAAATGTTATTGGTATTGCATTGCGAACAAATGTTCAAGAAGCTCCAAAAATGTTTTCAATGACTCTTAATGGTTCTGCTGCGGAACTATGTAATGCCCCAATGTTTGTCCCAGTAAAATTCAGAGCGATAAATAAATCTGATGAAAACTCAGACAAATTTGTTTTGAATGGCTCATCAGTAACACGATTTGAGCAAAGTGATAAAATAAAAATGCCTTCTCCTTTAGAAGTTTTGAAAAAGACATGTGGAGAAATGTTTGTTCCAATTGAAAAAGCAGAACAATATCACCAACAAAACAAAGATGATTTCAATAGATTGGCTTTATTTGAAGGTGATGTTTCAATTATATCCGAAGAACCAACACAAACTGGTTCAAAGATGATGATTATTGAAGACCCAAACCAATCATTAGAAGATATTGGAATTCCTGGCATGACTTGTTGGGTTCCAAAAGTTCAGGTGGACAATATTGATTTTGCAGAGGGTAGTAAAGTTATTGTAGTTGGAAGAACCGCTCAAGGAAAATCAAGAGAAAATCCAAACGAACTCGGAGATGTAATGTTGAATGTTTTAGGAGTTTATTCAATTCCAGAATTCAAAGTTGAATTGGAAGTTCAAAGTGATAACGAAGAAGAAGTAATAACTGAACAACCTAAAGAAGAAACTGAGAAAAAGGAAGAGATTCAAACAGAACTCCCAAAAGAAGTCAGTTCGTGGTAATGAAAAATTAGATTATTAAATTCCCCTTTGGGAATAAAAAAACGAAGGTGTTAGACCTTCAAGCAGGTTTAAGTCCTGCTCGTTTTATATGGCAAACATAGAACAAGCAATAAAGTGGTTACGAGAAGGAAAAAGAGTATGCCGTCCAACTTGGGATACATATTCCTATTGGGAAACCGGAAAAGATGAAGTGATTAATTTTGGGGATACAAGAACTGCTCACATCCACCTAAAACAATTAGAAGCCGATGATTGGCAACTTTGGAAAGAGCCACGTGTGATTGATTTTGCAAAAAAATTAATATCTATACTAGAGGAGGAAATAAAAAATGGGATGGAATAATGAAAGTGTAGTTGAAACAAAAGAGAAAGAAGTTCAAACCAAAATTAAATTTACAAAGTTAAATGTTGCAAAAGAAAAACGAGGTTTAAAAATCTTATCTTATGGGAACTTTTCAACTGGGAAAACACATTTTGCTTTGTCTTCACAAAACCCAATATATATTATTGACACTGAAAATGGAGCATCTCCACTTGCAGGTTTATTTCCAGATGCAAACATATTAAACATTTGTGGGTCGGATGGGAAGGATGACGATGAACTGGATGAAGTTAAAAATTTTGAAAATTTACAAAGAGCAATAGACTTTTTAATTGCAAAACCAGATGAAGAAGTTGGAACAATAGTAATTGATTCTATTACTGATATATGGGGATGGGCTCAGGCATACGCAAAAACAAAGATTTTTAAAATTCCAATTGAACAACGATTTGCTCAACAATGGGATTGGTCTGTTCCCACAAAGCTCTATTTGAAGCAGATTATGAAACTTATTAATAAGAATGTAAATGTGATATTTACTGCGAGAGAATCAGAAGTGTTTGTTGGAGCTGGAAAACCCAGCGGAAGATTCACTCCGAGTTGTCAAAAGAAAACTCCATATTGGGTAGATGTTGTTTTGTATCATGAAGCAAAATATAAGAATGGTCAAATTTCATTTCAAGCAAAGGTTGAAAAATGCAGACATAATGGGAAGATAATTGGGAAGATAATTGAAAACCCGACCATAGAAAAACTAAAGGAGATGATTGAAAAATGAAATCTGAATTTGGAAAAGGATTAACTTATTGCCTTGGCTTATTTTTATGTCATTCTGAAAGAGTTATCAATGAAGATGATAGATTAAAATTTACCAATGTATATGAAATATGGTTTAATAGTGCAGCCGACCATTTGTTTGATTTAGAAATCCCAGAATCATTACCGAAATCACTTCAGGATAGATTAAGGGACTTCCAAAATAAAGTGTTAAATTGGAGATTAGCATTAGATAATAATAATATTTTTCCAACAAAAGAAAACAAATTCTGGGCAATTAAAGAAGCTAAAACATTATTAAGATTAATTGACGAATCTTTTGGAGTTAAATCATTAGAGGGGGAGTATGAATGAAATTAGAAACCTCTTTTGAATTTGATGCCGCTCACAGACTAGTAGGATATAAAGGACTTTGTTCCAATCTACACGGACATATTTGGAAAGTTGAAATAGAAGTTACTGGAGATATAAATAATTCTGATGAAGTTGGAATTCTTTGGGATTTTACAAATGCTAAAAAAATAAAAAAAATGTTTGACCATAAAACAATTTTAAAAGGTTGTGAAGAGAACATTGAAATAATAAAAGCTCTTCGGGAGACTTGCGGGGTTGATAGTGTATTTATAATGATAAATAACCCAACTGCAGAAAATTTAGCAACTTTAATATTGCACACAATAGGAACAGAAAATTTAAAATTTAAAATTAGAGTTTTTGAAAGCCCAAAAAGCTATGCGGAGGTTGAAGATGAATAAGCCAATGTTGATGATAGGAACCACATTGTTGTTATACTTATTAATAATTACAATGATGCCTTCATACGACAGTAATGATACAATTTTTAAAATTAAACATTCTAGTAAAAGTTATGGAAAGGTAGTTAATTTAATTAGTATTATTTTGTCAATAATAATAAATTGTTTAGCTTGGGGATGGTTTTTTTAAGATGAAAACATTAAAAGATTTGGAATTTGGAAGAACAGAAAAAGAGGATAGAGAAATCTTAAAAAAGGAAGCAATTAAGTGGATTAAGAGGTTTTTGGGAGAGAAAAGAAGATTATCACGAAAAGAAGATTATTACTGGGTTATAGTCGGAAAGATTGGTGCTATTAAAGATTTTTTCAATATAACGGAGGAGGATTTAGAATGAAAATTAAAAACATGCCAAAACTACAAAGCCCATTTATAAGAGAAATGAAAGGAAATAAATATTTAGTAACCAATAAAATTACTCCTGATTATGAATGGGTTTTTGAAGATGAAAGTGTAATGGCAATAGAAAAATTAGATGGAATAAACGTAAGCATAGTTATTGAAGGAGGAAATGTTACACAAATTTACAATAGAACAGAAAGAATTCAATTTATTAACAAAGGTAAAAGCTGGATTATTAAAGGAATTCTAAACTCAAAAGAAAAGGGATATTTAGAATTTTTGGGTGATGGACAATTCTTTGGGGAACTTATTGGACCACGAGTTAACAGAAATCCATATAGATTAGAAGAGCATCTTTGGATATCATTTAGTGGATTTTGTCAAAATCATCTTAAATATAAAAGTTGGGGTAAATATCCAAAAACGTTTGAATCTATTTCTGAATGGTTTAAAGAATTAATGCCACTTTATACTTCTATGAAAGGTGATAGAACTGGATTTGTGGAAGGAGTTATTTTTACACACCCAGATGGACGAATGGCGAAACTTCGAAGAGATATGTTTGATTGGTATTACGAAAATAAAGATGTAAAGGAGCATAAAAAATGATTATGAATAAAATAGTAATCTGCCCACATTGTAAAAAAGAATTTCCATATAAGGGTAAAAAAAAGTTTTGTAGCATAGCATGTTGCCAAAGATATAACGCTAAAATATATTATCACCAACATAAAGATGAAATAGAGTTTAAAGACAAGAAAAAAGAACGTTTTGATAAATGGAGAAAAAATAACAGAGAACGTTTTAATGATTTAGCTAGAGAACCAAGTCGTTTAAGTGGGATAAAAAGACGTAAGTTTAGAAAAGAAAATAAACTATGCTTTAATTGTGGAATTAAAATATTAGATGAATATCTTAGTTGTCCAGAATGCAGAGAGAAGCGTAGACTTTATATACAAACAAAAAAGAATAGTAATAAAATAGTAATGAAAAATAAAAAATGAAAGAAAATGAATTAAAAAAAGAAAATCAAGAATTGAAAAAGGCTTTATCAATTTGTATAAATAAGCCCCTAGTTAATAGATTATCTGATGCAGTAAGTAGAATCGAAAGAGGAGAATTTGTTTCTGAAAAAGAATTTTTTAGGAATTTACAGAATCAAAGATTAAAAAAAGAAAGAAAGGACAGGTTAAAAAATGAATAAATTAAAAACAAATGAACAAACACAAAAGAATGAATATGGATATGTGAATCAAAAAGGAAATAGGTGGTTTATTAAAGTAGATGGAACAATACATTTAAATTCTGGATTTAAATCGTTAGACCAGTTTGAAGAGTGGATTAAAGAAGAGTTTAGAAAGCAAGATGTTGAGTGGAGAATGGGGTATACTTGGCAATATAAAAAGAATTTAAAAGTGTTTGAATTGGCAAATAAATTGGGAAAAACGTTAACAAGATGGTAAAAAATAAAAAGAGACAAAAACTAAAATGAGGATAAATGAAGTATTTGATAGTGTGCAAGGGGAAGGAAGATATACTGGATATCCTGTAAAATTTATTAGGACATCCGGATGTAATCGTCGTTGTGATTTTTGTGATACTAAATATCATACAAGGGGAAGTGAAATATCTAATAACGAATTAGTAAAAATTATAAACGACAGCCCATTAGAAACTGTAGTTTGGACAGGAGGAGAACCTATGCTTTGGGAAAACGATATTTATGATGTTATTGTTAAAACTCCAAACACTTCACATCATTTAGAAACAAATGGAGATTATATTCCCAAAAAGCCATATATGTTTCAATATATTGGGTTTAGTCCGAAAGAAAAATCCAGTCAAATTAAGGTTATTGATTATATGAATTCAATTGGTGCGCCTAAAGAAAAATACGATATAAAGATTGTCACAGATTTAAAATTAAATGCCGACATGATTGATG
>VAPM010178291.1_pt1 | contig 27331 bp, 21 predicted proteins | sample 3395091 | NCBI WGS metagenome assembly VAPM01 (sample SAMN08290445, study PRJNA428436) | hydrothermal vent metagenome | isolation source: Deep-sea hydrothermal vent chimney 3 | place: Pacific Ocean: Juan De Fuca Ridge
CCACCAGGACCAAGATTGCCTACGTTTCCCATGCTATCTTTATGTTCGATATGCCCATCGAGCATATAAGAAAACGTGCTAAAACCTCGGTGGGGATGCGATGGAAAACCGGCGATATATTCATCAGGAACATCACTGCCAAAATAGTCCAACATAATAAACGGATCAAAGTTACGCAGAGCAGGTGTGCCGATGGTGCGGTTTACCGTTACCCCTGCACCTTCTTTAATCGTCATCGCAGGGATAAATCGGGTTTGATTGGTTTGTGTGCTCATCATGTTCTCCTTTTAGTAAAATAGGTTTTGTTTTGCGTTAGTGCTATTATCGTCGTCGTCATTGACAGAACAAACATCGATAATGTGAATTTATTGTTCTATAATTCGCAACAATTACGAATGAGTTGTTTCGATAAGAGGTATTTAAATGGATCGTTTTACCAACATGGATACCTTCATTCGGGTCGTAGAGGCAGGAAGTATTAGTGGCGCAGCAGATCGTCTAGGTGTCGCCAAGTCTGCTGTGAGCAGACGCTTAAAAGAGCTCGAAGCACATTTGGATGTCGAACTTTTTCACCGTACGACGCGCAAAATGAATCTGACGGATACCGGGCGAACTTTTTACCATCAAGCCGTGCGAATTTTGGAAGATGTAGTTGAAGCTGAGTTAGCCACATCGCAAGCGCACGGTGAATTAAAAGGTTGTTTAAAGGTTGCATTGCCACTGAGTTTTGGTTTGATGCATCTAGGGCCTGCCATTTCGGATTTTTTACAAAAACATCCAAATATTGAGTTTGATCTGGACTTTAACGACCGTAAGGTTGATCTCATGGAAGAAGGTTTTGATCTCGCCATACGTATTGCAAACCTGCCAGATTCGAGTTTGATTGCACGACGCCTCTCCTCAATTCAAGTTGTCACCTGCGCTAGCCCCGCTTATCTCAAGCGCATGGGAACACCAAAAAAACCTGAAGAGCTGACAAATCATCAATGCCTGGTTTATAGCCTTCTACGCGATTTTGAAAACTGGAATTTTTATGATATCGATGGTGAATTACGAGCGACAAAAGTTCATCCTTATTTAAAATCAACTAACGGTGAGTTTTTGCGAAATTCAGCGGTAGATGGTTTAGGGTTGATTAATATGCCGCTATTTATCACTTATGAAGAGATCAAAAATGGTGCACTGATACCACTACTTACTACCTATAAAAAACCTCCATTAGATGCTTACGCGATTTATCCTCAAACACGCTATCTTTCACAGCGTGTTAGAGCTTTTGTTAATTTTTTGGTAAATCGCTTCGAGGGCATTACTTATTGGGATGAATGTTTAAAAGATCTTATGCTGCAAGCAGGGCGAGACTCATTAGTCGCAAGATAGCCATATTGAGAGTCTACATGCTGGCCTTTAAGATATTCATAAAGCGTTGCTGATTTTTCAGGTTGGTCCAACTTTTCATATGTTTGGGCTTTTAAATAGGTAAGTTCAGCTTTCATCACAGAGGTCGTTTCTTTTACGTTCTCTGATCGGATAATTAACTCCAATGTATCTTCGTAATCTTGAGCCTCATATTGTTCATATGCTTTTTCTATTGAAGCTATTTTTGCGAAGCTCGCACAGCCAGTCGCCAGCAGTACAAAACTAAAACTGATAAGAACGTGGTTTTTATTTTTCTCTAGAAAGAGGTATAAAGCGAGCCTTCTTAAGAAGGCTCGAAATATTGCGGTTTCCTTAGCTTAAGGGTAGCAGTAAAAAAGCTAATTACTACCTAATGGATTTAGATCGCCGACCTCAGCCAGTAACTCCGGCATAGAAAAAGTAAAACCAGGTCGTTTTTCAAACACATTCGTTTTACTATTCTCTATCAATCCAATAAATACCTCTGCGATAATGCGACTACCCACAGGCCCAAGCGAGTTACCATCATGGCGTATTTTTGCTTCGCGCAATATGTAGTACCACAACGGTGTATCGTTCTGAAAATCATTAGCTTCGACAATATCTTGATGAGGAGTAGCCGCAATCTGTTGCGCTGTAATGGGTGTAAATTTCACACCTGCTGCCAACATTTGGTTAGCAACCTGTTGGCCGCTGGCTAATTCCAATAAACGCCCACGTAGTAAGTTTCGTGTTGCAAGGGATAATAATATAGCCTTTTTTTCCTCCGGCAACGCTGCGATTTCAGGAACTTGCTGAAACTCAGGCAATGTTTTCAGTGCCAGCGCTAAACTCGTACCTAATTCACGGGTAAAGTTCAAATCGGAATGTGAATTCACCCCTGCCACGCTGGAAAAATCATACAAACGCGTCCAATCGACTGTCCAATTGGAAGGTAGTGTTGAGCTGCCAAAAAAGGGTGGATCATCGGCTGGGTTGGGAGTGCGCGAACCGCTTCCCCCTGAAAATTCGAAAAGCAACTCAAAAGTGGCTGGAACTCCACCCGGGTTGCCATTAAATACTCGATTCCATTCATAGCTTGGCCTAACCATACTATGGCCTAATCGAAAAGCGGCAACCGAAAATTCAATAGGCATACATTGCATTAAATCATCAGTGTAAAATTTACGACCGTGTTTTATAACGTCTTGTAACACGCCCTGTTCAATTATCCTCGGAAGGAAATCAGTGAGTACGATCGCTTGGTAATGAAGGATTACTTCTTCACGAGCCGCTTCAAACAAATCACAGTCCTGGATTTTTCCCGTTTTCTTTAGTTCATCAAGTTTCTTATTATGAAATTTGATAAATGCCACGTGAGTCTGCGCCACCGCAAGATTTTCATCATTGCGCCCATCGCCAATAATTGCAGAACGATCTGGATTTCTCGGTAGGTCAAAAGGATCCCCGCCGACAATAGGCCCACCTGGCGCGGTTGCGGGTGTATCGCTGGTCAAACCAACCTTCAAATGCAGTTTATCACTTTCGTACATCGCTGCTGAATCAGCATCACTGGGTCCATTTCCATATAGTGAGTCAAGATCAAGACTGGGGGTTCGGCCATTTAGTATGCTTTCTGGATCAACTTTTCCATCAACTGTCAGTTCAGCGTCACCTGGCGTTGCAGTTATGTCATGATCTATAAACTGGCCTAGGTAAGTATAACCTCCTGGAATATTAGAATTGCCAGCCACAACGATATTGCTTGTTATTTCCGACTCCATAGCCAACCCGAGGTCAACTAATCCGGTGTGATTGGCTTGCGCGCCTTTTTCAAACATCCGGCAGAATATGCGGCGAGGTGCGGTTTCTTCCGATGCCTCCGGAATTAATTCTGGCGCATATTCTTCAACAATCCTTGCTTCATCCGGCCGAGTATACCTAGGTAATTTCCATCGGCTCTTTCCGCGAATTTTTTTTAGATGCTTTTCTGAATTTTCTAAGACATGCTTAGGTAGTAAGTTCGCTTTATATCTAGTGATTTTTTTCCCTTCTTTAAAAAAATATTTTTCTGTGCCATGTAACATTGGCCTATCTCCTTTGCGTTAGGGATTGCTAGTGCCTTTATAACGAGAGATTGTCAGTTGGAATTATTTGAGTTGTGTTTATGCTAGCAACCAATCTCAAAGACCATACTAGTTTCCGAAATCATATAGGTCGTCGACAAAAATCACAGATTTTATGTGAAAAATTACCATTGCCATTTTTTTGTGTATCAGGAGGAAGGAGACCGCTATTTTCTTCGCCCCATAAAAAACGAAGTACCGAAGCAACAATATAGGGCGAAATACTCGCTTTGTTTAAAAGTATGCTTTGCCATGACCATTTGAAACCCTATCACCTACGCGGGTTTTCTACATGCGCTCTGTAATACGCATCACTTGAGAGAGCTGGAGCGTGCCTGGGAGCAAGGTGGGCAGCAATAAAAAAATAAAAGCCTTACTAAACAGGACTGGGTTTTGAATATTTACCAGCCAACACGAGAACATATGAAGCAGGATGTTGCTGCTTCATATGAAATATTACAACTTTGATCGGTTGCACTACATTCGCATTCAATTGCATTTTCTAGGTTAAAGCCGTGATGAACCTCAAACATAAACCCTATGGGATATAAGGCACATATACACCTTGTTTTAAAGTCACATTTTCCTGTAATAAAGCTTGACCACTACTGGTTATTGACATGGGTAGATTGACTTGATCAAAAGCATTACCTTTGATAAGCAATGACTCGCCAATAAGTTCTATCGCCACAGCGTCTTTTACCTTTTCAAAAAAATTAAAGGCAATCTGGATGCCCTTGGCATAGCCACCAATATTAATTAACTCATTATGGCTAAAATCGTTATTATCAATCGTCACACAAACAGTATCTAAAGTGTATTCCCCCTGTTTATCACCAATAAGAATATTGCTAGGCGCAACCGACCCTGGGTACAAGACACCATCTTCAAAATGATTATTATCAATGCGATTATTTTTACTATAGCTCATATTACCTTCACGGTCATCAGGTAAGACAATATGTATTCCAACTGAGCGACTACGCTGCATCAAATTATGATCGATTCGGTTATAGTTTGCTCCATTTTTCAGGGTAATTGCTGACATTGTACGGGTTTTAACCTCTCTACCCAGATCAATGAAAACGTTACCCGTGATACGATTACTATCACCGCCATCAACTTCGATAACCTTCAAACTTTCAATTTCTTTAAAAATAAAACCCGCAATGATATTGTCTGACCCCGTAATCATCATACTCGCTGTTTTGAAAAAAGCGACGCCACCTACCGCGCTAACATAACGTACACCGATTGATGGAATTTGCATATCCCAATGCTCATAAGTCCCTGTGTTTATAACAACCACATCCCCTCTCTGAGCAACCGAAGCAACATGATTAAATTCTTCTAAAGTACCAACTTGATACTGAATACCCCCTTGCTCAGGACTGCGTAACTGCACCAGATTCAGCCCTAGGTCATTCACATCCAAAGAATCAATATCATCAAAACGACAAGATAAATTTTGTGGCGGGTTACTTTCTTCATCTGCTGTTTCTGGGTCACAGGGCAGCATTACAAAATTATACATATAAAAACAAGTATTTGTTTCTATATTCGTATTCATATTCGTTATAGAGTTAGTGCGTGTATTGGTTTCAATCAACGTGCGAGTATTCGTTCCTGTCGCTACATCATTCTGCGAACTTGCAACGACTTGCTCATCATTTTCAGGCTTATCTGAATTTGCTTGGACCGAATCAAGAGAAGCGGTCTCGCTGAGCTCCGTTTTACTCCCACCACCACAAGCAGTTAACGCTAATATAACAAGGAAAAAAAAAACCAATCTGACCCTGACCCCAACCACATTCCATTGATTCATCTCTGCTCCAACTATCCATGTAAAAACATATCTGTCTTATCGTCTCCTTGTTCAAAAAATAGTGAGATATAGTTCACAAAATTTACTTTCTATACCTATTTTTTCAAAATATTCTGAGTAACAAGTCACAAAGCAAATTCATACTTCCTATAAAACAGTCACACCTGAATTCATAGCCAAGCCTCACTTTATATTTTAGATTTACCAGAGCGAAATCAACACAGGAGTGTTTATGACGGTGGCTCATCGCAGGTTTGGCATCAAAATTTCTTTGACAAGAACGACATCCAATCTAGATGAATGGAGAGTTACGCCACAAAATAGCAATGTACATAAAGATCGTACGAAATCATCTAGTTTGTTTTATGAAAAATACGATTGCTATATAAAACACCTAATTTAATCAATAAATTACAAGATGGTTCACTCTTGCCTTAAAGCCTGCTAAAGTGTTACCCGCATGTTTTCATGAGCAGGATTGTGGAAACGATACAGAATAATTTACAGAGTAAAAAAGGGAAATTATGTCTTATTTAGAGCCTTCGGAGTTCGTTACAAAAATGGTGGACTCAGGTGAGTCCAAAATTTATATGTCTGCGAAGGACACGGTGATTCGTGCCTATATGGCGGGGGCTGTGCTTGGGCTTGCTGCCATGTTTGCGATTACTGTTACCATTCAAACAGGTTCTCCCCTCGTTGGAGCCTTACTCTTTCCGGTAGGCTTCATCATGCTCTATTTGATGAAATTTGATTTGCTAACCGGTGTTTTTACACTTGTCCCCCTAGCTTGGCTTGATAAAAGACCAGGCGTGACTGTTGGGCAAATTTTACGTAACTGGGGCTGGGTATTCCTCGGTAACTTGGGTGGCGCGCTAACAGTAGCATTTATCATGTCCTTTGTTTTAACCTACGGTTACAACATCGATGGTGGTGCTCTTGCGGAAAAAGTAAGTAACATTGGTGAAGCCAGAACCGTGGGCTATCAAGAGCATGGTCTCGGAGGTTGGGCAACCATTTTTATGCGCGGCATGTTATGTAACTGGATGGTTTCCATGGGCGTTGTAGGTGCCATGATTTCCACTTCAGCAACGGGAAAAATTGCTGCGATGTGGATGCCTATCATGTTGTTCTTCTACATGGGGTTTGAACACTCAATCGTTAATATGTTCTTGTTCCCATTTTCTATGCTTATGGGTGGTGATTTCACCATTTCCGATTACCTCATTTGGAATGAGATTCCTACAGTTTTAGGTAACCTAGTTGGTGGTCTCTTGTTTGTTGCGCTACCTTTATACTATACACATGTAAAAACAAGCCCGGATCGTAAAATCAGCAAGTAATCCAAAAGGAATCTCGGCTCTGGTCAGAGCCGAAATTATTTTTCGTGATGTCAAACCAGCTCAGTATATCTATCGGACAAGGCTCTGATAAAGGCCGCAAGGATATCAATCAAGATTTCCATGGTGCTTACATACCGAAAGACCCCCTGCTAACATCAAAAGGGATTGCGATTAGCTTGGCAGATGGCATAAGCAGTAGTGAAGTCAGTCAGCATGCCAGCGAAGTGTCAATTAAAAGCTTTTTGGAAGACTATTACTGTACTCCAGAGTCCTGGACAGTTAAAACATCAGTACAACGAGTACTAAAAGCGACAAACTCCTGGCTTTACCTGCAAACTCGCAACAGCCCCTATCGTTATGCCCCTGATCGCGGATACGTATGCACCTTTACTACATTGGTTATTAAATCCAATACGGCGCATATTTTTCACGTGGGAGACACGCGCATTTATCGATTAACCGAAAATAACCTCGAACAGCTTACCGAGGATCATCGACTTTGGGTATCAAAAGAAAAAAGTTACCTGAGACGCGCTTTAGGCATGAAGGATCAGCTTGAGCTGGATTATCGCTCTTTCACCTTGGAAGTCGGAGATGTTTTTATTCTAGCCACCGATGGTGTTTATGAACATACGAATGACAAATTCATCATAGACATGATTCACGCTCATAGTGGTGACTTAGATAAGGCGGCTTCATTGATTATTAAGGAAGCATTTCAGCAAGGAAGTACGGATAATTTAAGCATTCAAATCGTCAGAGTGGATCAATTACCCAACCAGAATATCGAAGAAGTCTACCAGCAATTAACCACATTGCCTTTTCCGCCTGAACTCAAGCCCAGAATGTTGTTTGATGGCTATGAAATCATCCGTGATCTACGTATTAGTCACCGTAGCCACATTTACCTGGCTGTTGATATTGAAACTAAAGAACAGGTTGTTATAAAAATTCCCTCCATTGATCTTCGCGACCACCCTGAATATCTAGAGCGTTTCCTGATGGAAGAGTGGGTTGCCCGCCGCATCAACCATGCTCATGTATTAAAGCCCTGCTTGCAAACGCGGAAGCGAAATTATTTGTACATAGTAACAGAATTCATAAAAGGACAAACCTTAAAACAGTGGATGATTGATCACTCAGAACCCGATGTAGAAGCAGTTCGTAGTATTATAGAACAAATTGCCACAGGCTTGCGTGCCTTTCACCGTCAGGAAATGTTTCACCAAGATCTAAGACCCGACAACATCATGATCGACTCAATGGGCGTCGTGAAAATTATCGATTTTGGTTCTGTTCGTGTCGCGGGCCTTATGGAAGTCACAACGCCAATTGAACAGCAAAATATTCTTGGTACGGCGCTATACACGGCTCCAGAATGTTTTCTTGGTGAAGCAGGTTCTAAGCACTCTGACCTGTTTTCGTTAGGCGTAATCTGTTATCAAATGCTTTCTGGCAGACTACCCTATGGTACACAGGTGGCAAAGTCTCGCACCAAAGTAGCTCAACGAAAACTTAAATATCGCAGTGTACTTGATGAAAATCGAGAAATACCGACCTGGATAGATGAAGCCATTAAAAAGGCCGTTAACCCAGACCCATACAAACGATACGATACGCTATCGGAGTTCATATATGCTCTTCGCCACCCCAGCAAAGTTTTTTTGAGTAAAACGCGACCACCGTTAATGGAACGAAACCCCGTGGCCTTTTGGCAATGTGTCTCAATAATTTTAACCCTTATTATTATCGCATTATTAGCCCGTCATCCAATGTAGTGATCTAATATACCCAGGAAATAAAGCTGCACATACAACCACATTAAGGTAGTATCTTCGCCATGTTTGATATACCAACAATGTTATAAACCTAGGTATTAGCGCATACAGATAGGCCTTAGATTCGTTTTTTTCGATTAAGAAAAACCGAAAACGAAGTACAAATGAGCGTAAAAATACCTAAGCTTATAACATCATAGATATATTATGTTATCAATCACTTTACTGGCAAAAACTATCATAAAACGATAGGCAAACGATACAAAAGAGAAAAATTGAGGGACTTTTGAACATCAACATAACAAATGAATAAACACTTCCAAAATTTCGTGCTGAAGACCACCGGCGCAACGGCAATACGCTCTCAAGAACTTATTCAAACTTTATGGAGCAGCTATGGTGAGATTGTGCGGGTTAAGCTTACCGGGTCGAACTTAAATTCTGTTGTTGTAAAATATATTGTTCTCCCTTCAGAATATAATCATCCACGGGGATGGAATACGGATCATGCTCATGCGCGAAAAATAAAATCATACGATGTGGAAATGTATTGGTATCGTAACTGGGGCGCGCGCTGCGGGAATACCTGCAGAATAGCTCAGTGTTATACCGCGACGAAGATAGAAAATGAACGCATTATCGTACTGGAAGATTTAGATACGATGGGGTTTTCTGTCAGACGGTCTACGTTAGACCAAGCTGAAGTAAAGCTCTGTTTGAGCTGGCTAGCTCATTTTCATGCGACTTTTATGAATGAAAAACCTGAAGGTCTGTGGAAAACAGGTACCTACTGGCATCTTGCAACACGACCTGATGAGTGGGCAGCAATGGCAGAGGGCGATTTAAAACAAGCCGCAATAAAAATAGATCAAAGGCTCAATCGCTGTAATTATCAAACTTTACTGCATGGTGATGCCAAGGTTAATAATTTTTGCTTTTCCTTGGACTCTCAATCCGTTGCTGCGGTAGACTTTCAATACGTCGGCGCAGGCTGTGGTATGAAAGATGTTATCTACTTTCTGGGCAGCTGCCTCAGTGAACAGCAATGCGAACAGTGGCAAACAGTACTATTAGAATATTATTTTTCAGAGTTAAAGCAGGCTTTGGAAAGGGAAAATAAACAGGTCAATTGGAAAAAATTAGAAGCTGAGTGGATGACTATGTTTGCAATTGCCTGGACGGACTTTTACCGCTTCCTTGTTGGCTGGATGCCAACGCATCATAAAATCAACTCTTATAGCCAACGTCTAGCTGCTGATGTGATTGCAGACTTGTTATAATCGACTCTCACTCCATTCATGTTCATTTTTTAGTCATAAACTCCAAATAACGGGAGTACAATCTAAATTCCCTTTAATTAGACTTTACAAATATACCCGATATAGGCCTTGACACGTTTGCTAATTGTTTGTGGTTTTGAATGGGGCGCATCAGGATCCGGTTTGCACTTGAACGGTGCGCCTACCCCTTTCCGAGCGTATAAAAAACCCAATAAATGCATAAAAAACAATAGAGTACAAATATGGCAAGAAATTTGCTTATGAGTTGTAAATTATTTAAAATCAAGGCTCAAGCTGATGTCAGACTCTAGATTCAACCTGCTTTCCTTTTCTGGAAAGTACAAAATACTTCACTATACCTGGTTCGCATTTTTCATGGCCTTTGTGGTTTGGCTGGGCTTGGGACCCATGATGCCCTTTATTAAAGAAGCATTGGAATTAACGGATCAACAAGCTAAGGTTTTATTGATTCTTAATGTAGCAATGACAATCCCTGCGCGGATTGTCGTAGGGATGTTGGTCGATAAGTTTGGCCCAAGAATAATGTATACCTGTATTTTGGTTTTGGGTGGCTTGATCAGTATTGCTTTTGCCTGGGCACAAAATTATGAAGAGCTCGCCTTGCTACGTTTCTTATCAGGGTTTATTGGTGCCGGTTTTGTTGTAGGTATACGAATGATTTCTGAGTGGTTTCCTGCTAAGCAAACAGGCATCGCCCAAGGTATTTATGGGGGCTGGGGCAATTTTGGTTCCGCAGGCGCCGCGCTGACGTTGCCTTTCATTGCTATGAGCATTGACGGTGATAACGGTTGGCGCATTGCCTTGACCTGTGCCAGCGTCACAGCCATTGTCTATGGTCTTTATTATTTCTTTGTCGTTACGGATACCCCGAAGGGATCCACCTATTTTAAGCCTAAAAAAATGGGTGCCATGGAAATCACCAGCGGTAAAGATATGTTACTTTACATGCTGATGAACATCCCCTTGTTTCTTGCTCTGGGTGTATTGGCATGGAAACTGTCACCCGAACAAATGGGGCTGATCGATATCAGTACGACGTATATCATTTATTTCGCATTGTCTGCAATCTATGCTGTTCAAGTGTGGAAGATATGGCATGTCAATAGCCCTGTGCTGAAAAAACCGGTACCCGAGCTGCATCGTTATAAATTCAAACAAGTGGCTATTTTAGACTGGGCTTATCTGGTTACATTTGGTACTGAGCTTGCCTTAGTTTCCGTACTGGCTATGTTCTATGTTTCCTGGTTCGATATACCCAAAGTGACAGCGGCCTTATTAGCGGGAATCTATCCCTTTATTAATTTAATTGCTAGGCCTGGAGGCGGCTGGATCAGTGATAAAATAGGTCGTCGCCTGACCTTGATTATTGTTTTTGTCGGAATTACCAGCAGCTTTCTGGTTCTGGGGATGGTCGATAAAACCTGGTCGGTGTGGGTCATTGTAGCCATTACTATGGTTGCTGGCGTTTTTTCACAAGCCGGTTCTGGCGCAGTTTATGCCATGGTGCCTTTAGTACAACGTCGCATGACAGGACAAATTGCCGGCATGGTCGGCGCCTATGGTAATGCAGGCGCGGTTATATTTTTGACGGTGAACTCTTTAGTGGACTACAATCATTTCTTTTTCATTATTGCTTTAACTTCAGCATTTGTACTTGCACTTATTTTGTTTTTTCTTGAAGAGCCTGCAGGCCAAATGGCCGAAACGATGCCGGATGGGTCAGTGCAACTTATTGATGTTAAATAATCATGTCATCCATCCTCTCAATTAACGCCGGTCAGCATAGTCTCGCCGGAAATAAAGCCGTCAATGAAGATGCTTGCGGCTATCATGTACCAGATGAACCTCAATTGACCACCAAGGGGTTAGTTGTTGTTATTGCTGATGGCGTCAGCAGCTCTGAAGCCGGACGTGAAGCGGCTCATGCCTGTGTACGCAGCTTTATTGGTGACTACTTCAGCACGCCAGACTCATGGACAGTCAAAACCTCGGGACAGCGTGTCCTGGGGGCGCTGAACCGCTGGTTGTATGGCGGTGGACAAACGGTATTCAGCAACGCCCAAGGTATGTTATCAACATTAAGTGCATTGGTGATCAAATCAACCACTGCGCATATTTTTCATGTTGGAGACACCCGGATATATCGACTCAACGAGGGTGACTTAGAGCAGCTCACACAAGATCACCAAACCTGGGCAGGAAAAGAAAAAGCATTTTTGAGTCGTGCGATGGGCGCAGCGCCTGCAGTGGAAATTGATTATCGAAAAATTCCAGTCGAAGAAGGAGATATTTATTTTTTTTCCACCGATGGCGTACATGAATTTGTTTCTCGAAAAATAATCATATCGGAACTAGAAAACAATCGAGGCAACCCGGAACGCGCAGCTAAACGCCTAGTAGCGATTGCACTGGAAAACGGCAGTGAAGATAATGTGAGCTGTCAAATTGTGGAGATTGATAGCCTACCGTCTCAAAATGAAGATGAATTTTACAGCCAACTCACCGAACTTCCTTTCCCGCCTTCCCTCGAAAGCGGCATGATCCTCGATGGCTATAAAATTGCAAGAGAAATACATGCAACGAGTCGCTCACAGCTTTATCTCGCTCAAGATGTAAAAAACGAAACACAAGTTGTATTGAAAACACCATCTGAAAATTATAATGACGACGCACAGTACATCGATGGTTTTTTACATGAAGAATGGGTAGGACAACGCATAACCAATACTCATGTATTAAAAATACTTGAGCCCGTACAACAGCGCCGTTTTTTATATTACGTCATGGAATATATTGAAGGACAAAATTTACGTGAATGGATGAATGACAATACTAAACCAAGCCTAGTTGAAGTGCGGCAGATCGTAACACAGCTCGCCTCTGGTCTACGCGCATTTCATCGTCAAGAAATGTTGCATCAAGATTTAAAACCAGAAAACATTATGTTTGATGAACACGGTACAGTTAAAATTGTTGATTTTGGCTCCACAAAAATAGCCGGTATTCAAGAAATTGATGCCCCACTGGAACGAGGCACCTTGCTGGGAACCTATGATTATTGCGCGCCCGAGTATTTATTAGATCAAGCAGGCAGCAATCGATCAGATATTTATTCGTTAGGCGCAATTACTTATGAAATGCTCACTGCCGGAAAACTTCCTTATGGCGCACCTTTATCCAAACGAACTTTGAATAGAGCGCACTATATACCAGCGCGACAATTTAACCCTGAGTTACCGCAATGGCTTGATGCCGCCTTAGAAAAGGCTGTCCGTAAAAAACCAGAAAATCGATATGCATTGCTGTCGGAATTTGTACATGATATACAAACACCCAATAACAATTTTGTTAAAACAAATTTTCAGCCTATCATGGCACGCGACCCTATTACATTTTGGAAAACGATTGCACTGTCATCAATAGCGGTTAATATAATCTGGTTTATTGTTGAGCATATCTAAAACTGTCTTAAGCCGCTTTATCAGATTTCTTGATAGCGGAATCAACATTCATCTGGTCGACAAGAGTGTGCAGCTTTTTAGATAAGTTTGAGAGTGCATTGCTGGATTGGGATGCGTTTTGCGCACGCTCTAATGCACCTGAAGTAAGCTGTTGGATTAAATTCATACCACTTTTAATATCACCCGATGCTTGTGATTGTTCTTCAGTCGCTACGACGACATCAGCTGTAATGCGATTAATTGTATTAACAGAGTCGGAAATTTTGTCCAAAACTTTATTGGAGTCATCAGCTTGCGTGACACTTTTATCTGCCGCTAACTGACTTTTTTCTATCACCCCCGTTGCATTGCTAACACCCACTCGTAGTTCGTTAATCATATTTTGAATTTCATTCGTTGCTTCGCTGGTTCTCAAAGAAAGCCCTCTGACTTCATCGGCGACCACAGCAAAACCTCGACCTGCTTCGCCAGCACGTGCCGCTTCAATCGAAGCGTTAAGTGCTAATAAGTTAGTTTGCTCAGAGATACCTTTAATAGCATCAACAATCGTCGCTATATTTTCACTTTTTTGATTGAGATCACTGATCGCAACATGTGTAGATTCAACATTGCGTGCAACATCATTGATTGCAATAACCGTCTGATTGATAACCTCTTTACCCTCTGTTACATATTGGTTTGCTTCTTCTGCTTTTTTGGCCGTTTCTATCGTCGTTGCAGAAACATCGTGGATAGCAGACATCATATGAGCCACTATATCGTTAATAAATTCAACTTGCGTACGTTGTTCATGCGCTTCCGATTCCATATCCTGACTACTACTGAGCATAATCTTGGATGCACTATCAACTTCAAGTGAACCCTGTTTTATTTCAACGATAGTGTCGTGGAAAGAGGCGATCAATTTGTTAAATAAATCGGCTAATTCACCCGCTTCCGAACCAACTTCGACATCGATTTTATGTGTCAAATCTGCAACCCCATCGCCTCGATAAGCACTAATAATTTTTTCCATAGATTGCATGGTTTCAAGCAACCCAGAAGTAGCACCATGCTCGTGTATATTTAGACCCATTTTTTCTGCATCCGGCGGCACGCGCAGGAAATTCATTTTTTTGAGGGCGCAAAACAACAATAGCCCGGTACCAAAACCCCAAACAAAGATCGCAAAAACACCTTGAAGCTGTACTACAAGCTGATCCCAGCCATTGCCGAGTGGCAAATTGGCGTTAGGTGCAAACAGGGCAAGAGCCAGCGTTCCCCAAGCTCCGGCTACACCATGAGCTGCGATAACATTAACGGGATCATCAATGCGCAATACGTTAAGAATGAATGACTCAGCAAAATAAACGATAGCACCACTCGTCAAACCCACCAAGACAGCACCACTAGGCTCCAGTACGGCACAACCCGCCGTAACACCGACTAATCCTCCAATAACGCCATTTAGCATACGCTCAATACGAACTTCCCCACCCGAACTGATCATAGATATAACAAAGCAAGTAATGCCACCGGCGGCGGCGGAGAGCATCGTATTGGCAACGATTTTTGCAACACTGACATCACCCGACAAGGTGCTGCCCCCATTAAACCCAATCCAGCCGAACCACAGTATAATGACACCAATAACGGCAAAAACAAGGCTGTGTCCTTGTATACGATTAACACTGCCATCTTTATTGAAACGGCCTAAACGGGGACCCAGTACAAGAGCGCCAGCAAGCCCTACCCAACCACCAAGAGAATGCACGACGGTTGAACCTGCAAAATCAACCATCTGCTTTTCTGCCAACCAGCCCCCCTCCCCCCAAATCCAGTGCCCAGAAATGGGATAAATGACCGCAGTAAGAACAATACATAACAAAGCGTAAGCACTAAATTTCATTCTCTCTGCAACGGCCCCAGATACAATCGTTGCAGCTGTCCCTGCAAATGTGGCCTGAAAAACAAAGGAAGCATAATCCATAGGCTCACTCATTTCAGACAAGCCAAACCCCGTTGTCGCAAACCAACCATTCGACTGACCACCAAACATCAATGCATAACCTATAGCCCAAAAAATAAGGATGGCCAGAATAAAATCCGTAATATTTTTTGTAGCAACGTTAATCGTATTTTTGGCGCGAGTACATCCGGATTCTAATGCTGTAAAGCCTGCTTGCATAAACATCACTAACGCAGCAGAAAACATGATCCAAACTATATCTATGTTGTTTTGCATTCCTGCAACGACATCATCCATGCGTACTTCCTCTATAGATGGAATATTTCCATATTTTTTTCAGACCTAATGCATGTATCGTTTAATTTCGAAAAATCTTAAGCTTCTACGAAGAACCAAAAAACTGAACTCAAACACCGCCCCATCAAAAACATCGGCTGGATAGGTATGAAAATGTTCTTTTCGGTGGACGATGCAGAGCTGCTGGATAGTGATAAGCCTGAAAATGGAAGGTTTCCAGCACCACTTCACGATGAAACCAGGAAGATTTGACATCACCCCGGTGGTGCTTGTTCAGGGTTACAAAAAATGGTTGTATCACCCAATGCACCTGCCAGTTCTAAAGGTGGCAGACCAGCGGGCATGTGCGGTACAACTTTGCACGAATCAACTATAATGTAACGATGTGTTACGTCGAGTGTGGGCGCTTTTGGAGCTTACGCTGTAATGTTCGCCGGTGCATGCCAAGGGCGCGGGCGGTGCCGGTGATATTGCCGTTATGATCGCTGAGTACTTTTTGGATATGTTCCCACTCTAGGCGATTAACAGAGAGCGGTCGTTTAGAAATATCGACACCGGCATCACCCTTTTCACGATAGAAAGCGGCAACGACTTCGTCGGCATCGGCAGGTTTCGAAAGGTAGTGGATCGCGCCCAGTTTGATCGCTTCTACTGCGGTGGCGATGCTGGCAAAACCAGTGAGCATGACGATCCGGGTGTGCGGATCCATGGCAATAAGGTGTTTGATCAACACCAGGCCCGAAGGGCCGGGCATATTAAGATCCACAACGGCAAATTCAGGTGCTATTTTTTCACTCAATGCGATACCTGCATCGACATTATGGGCAACCTCTACCCTGAATCCGCGTTTGGCCAGCGCGTGGCCCATCACTTGGCAAAACAAGGCATCATCCTCCACGAGCAATAGGGCGGGGAGATCAGCGGCTACGTCGTTGTGTTGCGCGGTTGCTGAAGCACTCATGTTGTCACCTCAATAGTGGCAAGTGGCAGGTCAATCAGGGCTTGAGCACCACCGCCTTTTCGGTTGCACAGTTTTAATTCTCCGCCAAAACGGCTTAATACTGCACGAGCCAGATAAAGGCCGAGTCCCTGGCCATGTGGTTTGGTGGTAAAAAACGGTGTCCCGGCGGCGGCTTGCACTGCAGAGCTGAATCCTTCGCCCCGGTCGCGAATAGCTAAGCTAAGACGCTCGTTACTCCATATTGCTTCGACTTCTATGTTATCAACCGAGGCATCAGCGGCGTTGTTCAGAATATTAAGCAGTGCCTGGGTAAGCGTTTTATCTGCCAGGATTTTCGGTGGTGGTTGTGAGCCGCTTAGCTGGCAAGAGAGCTTTGCATCGGGTCGTGATGAGCGCAGTAATTGCATGACAGTTTTAAGGTAATCATCAATGGCAAAGCGACTGCCGCTTTCAGGCCTTGCCTGCCCGGCACTGGCGGTGATGTTGGAGAGGATGCGCTTGCAGCGTGCTAACTGGCCGCGCAACATCGCCACTTTTTCGACCACATCGGCATTGTCGGCATGATCGTGTTTCAACTCACCAGTGAGCACCGCAATGGTTGCCAGCGGGGTGCTCAGTTCGTGCGCGGCACCAGTGGCCAGCGTACCGAGCGCGACGAGGTGTTGGTCACGTAGCGTCTGCTCGCGTGTTTCGGTTAGAATACGATCCCGCTCGCGCAGACTGCTGGCCATGCGCACGACGAAAAAAACAATCAATCCGGTACTCAATAAAAAACCAAACCACATGCCTAATACATGCACATCAAAATCGGCGCCATTTTTGATGTGAGCAGGAGGTAAAGGGTGATAAAAAAACATCAACAAGGTGTAGCAAGCGACAGTCAGCGCGGCCATGGCCCAGGCAAAGCGCTGAGGCAGGATAGCGGCGACAATAATCAACGGCAACAGAAATAGCGAAACGAAAGGGTTGGTAGAGCCGCCTGCAAAATAGAGTAGCGCGGTGAGAATGAACGCATCCAATACCAATTGTATAAAAAATTCCACTGATGAAGCCGGGTGTGGTCGTTTCATGCGTAACAGGACAAAAGCATTGATTACGCCATGTATGGCAATAATGACGATTAGCGCAAATAGTGGTAGTGCCATAGTCAAAATCTGAGAGGCCAAAGCGACAGTCATCAACTCACATACAATGGCGATATTTCTCAAAATGAACAGTCGCCGCAGGTTCAGTGCTGTGGTCGGATCGCTATGGGGTTGAGGATCAAACATATTCATCAGTATAGTATAAAGTGTTCTCTGGCCTTTTGGGGTGTGACAAATTGTCGCGCGACACTGTGTCACATTTTCAACGGCGCTGTCACTGGTTAGTATCTTCCTTTTCATCAACGAAGAGAGAGCTGATCAATGAATAAGGCTGGATTGTTAGGGTGTAGGCTGATTTTTCTTGTGCTTGTATCCGGTATTGGTTTGACAACAGATCGTGCATTGGCAGGGTGTGGTTCGTCTAACTGCTTTTTGACTACCGGCACTCAAGAGGGCGTTTTCGCTCCGGGCCAAGTGGTGCTGGATCTGTCGTATCGATACCTCAGCCAAGACAAAAAGTTACGCGGACGTTCGAGCACCAACGAAGTGCTGGTCCCTAAAGTTGATTTTGAAAACGGAGAGCTTGAGTTAGCACATCATCGTGAACGCCGCACGCTGAATACACTGGCGCAACTTGATGTTAATGTGGGTCTTACCGAGCGATTGACCCTGGCTATGACACTGCCATTTTTAAATGATCGACGTCATGAGCATGATGATGGCGTTGATCTGGATGCGGGTGAAAAGGGTCACTTCACCAATGACGATGGTTCATCCGGCTTGGGTGATGTATCAATCACAGGAAAATATGCATTTTTTACCACGATACGACATCTTTTTGTCGGTGGCTTAGGTGTTAAATTTCCTACGGGTGAATATAAATTACGCAATGGCGAAGGAAATATCAACGAACCAAGCGTAATGCCGGGTACGGGGTCGTACGATTTCCTCTTGTCCGGGTACTACAGTTATCAATGGCAACCGCGTCAATTAGACAGCTTTATCGCGCTGCAATATCGCCTTAATACGAAAAACAACCTCGACTATCAGTTTGGCAACGCAACGGTGTTGAACATAGGTTTAAACTACCGTACCTCTGAAAAAATTGTGGTGACAGGTCAGTTTAATACACGCGTCGCCGAGCGCGATGAGTTTAAGGGGCAGGGTGTCCCCAGTACGGGCAATACCATGATCTACTTTTCACCGGGCGTTCGGATACAATCGTCGGATGACACCGCGTTTTATACTCATATTCAACTGCCAATCTATCAGGATGTAAACGAGTTTAATATCGTGCCTAGATATGGACTCCAGTTTGGGTTATCTCATAATTTATAATCGAGGTGTAGCTATGATCAAAAAGATGCTTGTATCGAAATATAAGGTTACTCTGTTCTTTATTGGGTTGATATTTATGGGCAGCCAAAGTTTACATGCGTCCCCCCCGATACCTCTTGCGCCAAACTTCACTTTGCCCGATATCGAGAGGCAGCCGGTGACTCTTAACGACTATCAAGGGCAGTATGTTCTGTTGAATTTTTGGGCAACGTGGTGCAAACCTTGTGTTATCGAAATGCCAGAACTTGAGGCGGCTCACCAAGCACTCAAGGCGCAAGATTTTACCGTGATCGCGATTAATGTGGGAGATAAAAAACATAAAGTCAAAGCGTTTGTCGCTGCACATGGTTTTACTTTTCCTGTATTGCTGGACAAGGACTGGGCGATTGCTGAGCGTTATGGTGTTATCGCTATACCCGTCAGTTTTTATATTGATCCAGCGGGTGGGATTTATAAAAAAATATTAAGTGGCTCGCTGACGAAGGAAAATATCACCGCACAGCTGATTGAGATGAAAGCTGGAAAATAGCAACCTAGACTCCGATATGGTTACTTCGTCGGTGATACCGAAAACTTTGAAACGTTTTTGAGCCAGTACCGGCACATCAAAAAGATTTATTTCAACGGAACCAAGGCAGAACAGATCTATAAACGACATATTCAAGCCAGTTTATCGTCCCCGTTCAATATCCCTAGCCATATCACCTACCCTCCCCCAGCCCGGCGAACACAGCGATGTCGCGTAAAAAAACTGGCTCAGTGGCGGATGACTAATCGAGCACAGAAACTGAATGTAACGTATAGCTCAACCGGTTCACTGATAACCATAATATTGGCAAGGCGATAGGGAGCCGTTTTTTCTTGCACGGTATAAAGCGCCCGGTTAACCTGATTGATAGAGACCCGTATTAGTTTTATGAAGAGCATTGTCAAATTCATTACCAATATATTTCTAATGGAGTTTGCGTTGAAGAAAAAGGCAGGGCGAGGCAGGTTTTTAAGGCGGGTGATGGCCGCTGGACTGGTAATATTGACTGTAACGGCCTGCGCTACACCGAGCAATCGCGGGCCAATTGAAGTAAATTCAAATATTGTCACACTGGTCGCTGGCGGTGATGTCGCCTGGACGCAGCGCGTCAGAAAACCGAGCTACTATTTTGGTACTGAAGATAGGAAAACGCGTTTTTCAAATGATGGTTGGCGCAGTATTCCTTATGTGGCTGACCGAAAAAAGCTCGGCTTTCTGGAAAAGAAATTCCAGAGGAGTTTCGAAACCGAGCGCACCCATTTTCATTCGGCTATACAGTATGAGCTGGCATTTCCCAATGAGGCCGCGCGCCTCAGCTACCCGTTCCAGAAAATCAAAAAAACACTAAAACGCAGTGACATTGCTTTTATCAATCTGGAAACCCCCCTGTCAGATGAGGGCCGGTTAAGCGGAGCATTTCGTGTACCGGAAGCCTTCGCTGAAACCCTTGCCGCTTCAGGGATTGATATAGCTAGTACGGCCAATAATCACACCTTCGATGCGGAAGGCCAAGGTATATCTGATACAATTAAAGCCCTGAGAAAATCGGGAGTTACACCGGTTGGCACCGGCAACAACTTGGCCGAGGCTGCTGGTGCTAAAATTCGCAAGGTTAAGGGGCAAAAATTTGCGTTCCTGGCTTTTACCTACGGGGTAAACCCGACCCGAACACCACTCGGCTTTGCGACAAACAACAGGTCGGGCGCTGCACCGATGGATCCTTATTTAATCAAGGCAGAAATTGCCAGGGTCCGGGATCAAGTAGATTTTGTAATTGTGTCTTTGCACTGGGGGCTGGAAAATAGAATTGCGATACATCCGCAGGCAAGAAAATTTGCACACGCTATTATGGATAGCGGCGCAGATATAATCCTTGGGCACCACTCGCATATACCAAAAGGCGTTGAAGTGTATAAAAACGGTCTCATCGTCTATTCAATGGGAAACCTGATTTTCGGCCATAATCACAAAAAATGGGAAGATAATTTTCTGGTGCAACTGGCCTTCAGGGATCGCCAGATATTTTCTGCACATATAGTCCCAATCGCCGGAACCGGGATTGATATTACCCAACCATTTGTGTTGCAAGGAGATCGGGCAGATTCAGTTTTGCGCACGATCAAACAACGTAGTTTCCCACTTGGAACAGATATAAAAATCGAAAATAGTGTCGGTAAAATTACCTTTCCCGGATAATCGCCAGGAAATTATCGGGAACACCCTCCCCAGTTTTTGGGCATAGCGTGCGCCGAATTTACGCGCGGAGGCAGCATCAAAACTGAACCTAAGGCACAGCTTACGCGCTAACACCTAAATTCATAACGCCATGGGTATATATAGGTGAAAAGCGTTTTCCAATCGACAAACACGCCCATTTGAATCATTGTCCGAATTCATTCAAACAGCACCTTGAATGCACGGGCATGCTAACGTGCTTTTTGATACGAGGAACTGCACAGCTGTTGTACTTGATCGATTAAAAAATCCAGCATCATGAGCATGGCCATCACAGAGCAGAGGTTTTCTTTTTCGTGACCATAGTTATGCTCAAAGTGGTAACCTTGATTTTTCAGGGTGTTAAAGGTTTCATTTTCAATCCGCCACCGAGCCCGTCCTCCGGCGCGCATGATGTCATACACGTTGTCCGTATTGATCGCTAATTTTGTGACCCAAGTATGAAAATGCTGCGTTGTAAATCAGCGGAGAGGGTATAAAAAGAAATCGCTGTGCATTTTTTATCTTACAACTTGATACGTGCAAATATTGCGCGTTCGGCTGTAGTGAATAAAAAAATACCACGGCAAATAAGCTTCATGACAGCGGTTCAGATGTTTAATGAAATTAAAGTACAGCTCACATCACCACAGGAGAAATTTTGAAACACATTATCAGGCACTCACTTGATGCGATGAGCTCTGTTGTCACCGAAAAACAAAAAAGGAAAAACCAACCTCGAACAATAAAACGCCGACCCAAGGCTTATCCGCTATTAACAAAGCCACGAGCAGAAGCGTGTGAAGCTATTATAAATTAAGGGAATATGCTTAAAGAAGCAGTATTGGGAATCTGACCCCTTTTCCTGGTAGTGCCTTTTATCTGCAATATCAACCGTTCGTCGCAAACATCTGCGCGGTAGTTCAACAATGTTTATGATGTGAATTACTCACAATCACATTATAGGCTTATCAATGAAAACATTTTTCTTTTTTTTATTTTTAATATTACCGACCAGTTTTGTTTCTGTATACGCGATGGATGATCGCCAAATTACGGAGGCTCGTGATCGCTATTTGGCTGCGGTTAATGGTAGCCGAAATCAGGTAAAAAAGGCGATTAAACATTTTGAAAAAATGCAAGTATCTGCGCCATATAACAGCCTAATCAAAGCTTATCGTGGTTCTCTCGAATCTGTTATGGCGACTCGCGTGTATATGCCATGGAGCAAAATGAAATATGTGGATCTTGGTTCAGAAAAAATGGACGATGTGTTGGATGATATGACCGAGATTCATGATGTCACCTCTATCAAAGGTACATCATTAAGTTTGTACATTAAATCCAGCATTGCTCAAACCTATTATCGCTATCCTCGCTACTTGAATCGTTATCAAGATGCAAAAGATATCCTCAATGAGATATTAGAATCTCCTCAATTCTTGAATTCAAATTTAATATTTATAAATACAATATATACTTTTGCCGCACAAATGGCAGAAAACGATGACGATAAAGAAAAACAAACTGATTTTCTTTCCAAAATTCAATGGTAAGTTATGAATTATTTGATAAAGAAAAAAGTCCTTTTTTGTTACCTATACCCGTGGCGTTTGAGATTTAGGTGTTAGTGTGCGTTCTATTTATTTCATAGCAAGGCGAGATGACGAGTAATAGCTGGCTATTGCGAGGAGTTTCAACGCAGCCATGGAATGAAGAGAGCGTGGACTTACACCTAAATCTTAATCACCACGGGTATATCACCTTTTTATTTTAGTTTGTCCACAATGGAGTTTTGCAGAGTCGTTCTTGTTGATTCGATCACAAGTTGGCTATGAACATTCAAAATCATCCGAAACAGATGTCGCTCACGCAAGCATCAGGCTATTACTTAAAGTAGGAGGCACTAAGCGATACGGTTTGGAAGTCACCCGTGAGAATGAATGACGAAAAAAATTTTACGGTCTTAGGCGTGGTCTTGGAGCACAAACGTTGGGCTTCTTGGTTTAATACATCCATTGCAATGGTTGGTTATTTTGGCTATGGCGAAAAATCAGAGAACCCGGTTGGATTAATGTCAAGCTTGGGTTGGGAGCCAGGTTACTACAAAAAATTTAAGCCTTTCGTCACCTTTAGAAATGACTTAATCTTTTCGAAAAAAACTGAGACGATTCAATATTTTAGTCTTGGTATGGCTTTGGAGTTCTAAAACAATGAATATTATAGAAGCAGAAAACCTGTCAAAACAATATAAACAAGGTGAACTCAGTGTTAATGCATTGTCTCACGTAAATCTAACCCTTTCAGAAAAAACATTTTCGGCACTGCTTGGGCCATCGGGGAGCGGGAAAAGTACATTGCTTAATATATTTGGGCTTATCGATCAACTCACTCAAGGAAAGCTCATTTTTTGCGGGCAAGATATTAGCCATTCGACGGACAAACAGCTAACCAGAATTCGTCGAAAAAAGCTCGGTTTTATTTTTCAAGGGTTCAATCTTGTGCCAGTGATGTCTGTATTTGATAACATCGAATATCCGCTCATTCTGTTGAATGTTGATAAAAAAATGCGTCACCAACAAGTGAATGCCATGCTTGAACGTATTGGTATTGCGGCATTCAAAAAACATCTACCTGATCAAATATCGGGTGGGCAAAAACAGCGTGTCGCCATTGCCAGAGCGCTTATTACTCAGCCAACACTCGTTATTGCCGATGAACCAACAGCCAATCTTGATACGGATACGGCAACGAACATTATTGAGCTTATGTATCAAATGCATCAGGATTTTAATACATCATTTATCATTGCGACACATGACGAACGAATGTCTTCCCGCTGTTTTACATCACATCAGCTTCATGATGGAGTTCTACAATGAAATGGTTAACACTCGCTATAAAAAATGTACTGAGGAATCGCCGCCGGGCTATCGTGACGATATTGATTACGGCCATGGGCGTGTCGGCCATTCTCGTTGGCGGTGGCTTTGCCAATTTTACTTATGTCTCCCTAAAAGAAAGAGCAGCCAGAGCCACAGGGCATTTGATTGTTGCGCATCAATATTATTTTGATAAAGAAGAAAATACACCCATGGAATTTGCCTTGGCTAATTATAAACGTTTAGCGAAGGAGCTAAAATCCGATGATGGCGTACGTTATGCCATTCCTCGGATTGATTTTACAGGCTTAATCAGTAACGGCGATAAAACAACAATTTTTTTAGGTGCAGGCGTTGATACAAAGTACGAATTTAAAGTGAAAGGGCCGTTTTTAACTCTGGAGTCCGGCAATGTACTGAGCAAACGTGAACGAGAAGACGATCCTAAAATTTTACTCGGTACAGAGCTGGCCAAATCATTAAAAGCAAAAGTCAATAATTCATTGACTCTCATGAGCACAACAACCGATGGTGGACTTAATGCGATTGACGTTACGGTGCAAGGAATTTTTAGTACGGGCATACCAGAAATCGATAAGAGAAGCGTAATGATCAGCCTCAAAACGGCTCAGTCAATTTTAATAACAGACAAGGTTAGTAGCATCGCCATACATCTGAGAGATATCGACACGACTTTTTCAAAGCTACAAACCTTATCGATAGAACATCCATCCTTAGGCTGGCAAACCTGGTTAGACCAAGCTTATTTCTACATTGCCGTTAAAAACCTTTATGACCGAATTTTTGGTTTGTTAGGGTTCATTATTGTCATGATGGTTTTTTTCTCCATATACAATACGGTCAATATAAATGTTATCGAGCGCACTCGTGAAATCGGCACCCTACGCGCCATGGGTACCTATATCCGCGAGATCATACGAAATTTTATCTTGGAAGGTTTTGTGATTGGAAGTGCCGGCGCAATCATTGGCGTTACTGTTGCCATGTCAATTTCATTTGTATTATCCATCGCAAATATTAAAATGCCGCCACCGCCCGGACAAACCGCCGGTTATCCGCTAATTATTAATATTCCATTTAATCTCTATATTTTTTCGATATTCGTTAGTGTATCGATTTGTTTGATTGCTGCCTGGATTTCCAGTTACAAAGCAGCCAAAAAATCGATTGCCGGAGCACTCTCACATGTTTAAAGTTTTTTTCATCATTACGCTATGCATTCCTTTAGTGGTTTTAGCGGACACTGCTAATGAGCGGGTAGAAAAAGCTGATCAATATCGGCAAAGTTCGGATCAACTTAAAATCAATACGGTCATTAAGTTATACAAAAATAATCAGCTCGATAGGGAGCGCTCTTATGACGTTTATACTAAACCAGGGCGCAGATCATTGGTTGTTTCAACGTCTCCCTCAGAAAAAGGGCAGCGAGTGCTCATGATTGAAGATAATTTTTGGCTATTACTCCCCAAGACCAAGCGTCCGATTCGTATCACACCCGTTCAAAAATTATTAGGAGAAGCATCCACTGGTGATGTCGCCACCATGAGTTGGCATGATGACTACAGCGCGGTCTTTTCGACAGGCCAGCAGGTTAATGAAAGCGGCCATATTGAACTCACGTTATCTGCCAGACGAAAAGGGGTGACTTACCATCGTATTGAACTCACATTAATGGCAGATACCAATCGACCTGTGGAAGCCAAGCTCTATTTGTCCTCTGGAAAACAGGCAAAAACCGCTCGCTTCGAAATGGCAAACATAGATGGGCAGCAACAAGTTCAGAAAATGATTTTAATCGATAAAATTCAAAAAAATCGCTATACAGAGATTGTCTACCTTGCGCGAAAAAACCATTCACTCAGTGATAAATATTACAACCCAAGCTATCTCGCTAAAAATCCGTCGCTCGTCATACGATAATTTTTATGAAAGTTGGTTGGATTACGGGTTGCCTAATTTCCTTACTGATAAAATCGGCTACTGCAGAGCAGTCTATCAGCTTTCTATGGCAGCCCCAGTATAATTATTATTCGTCCGATACTCTTTTTTATGTGCCGAATGCTTTTATTAAAAAACCAGAAATCATCAGCCAGAAAACGATTGAACTCAGAGGTAATCAATATCATAAATTCGTAGAGGGGTTCTTTTTTTTGAGTCTCGATAATCAGCGGGACGATACCGGCTCAGTAGAAACAGATATTAAGATGAATGAGCTTTATCTCACGAAGAGTATCAGCAATTGGGAGTTTACCCTTGGCAGACAAATTAGCAGTTGGGGTGTAGGCTACGGATTTCGACCGCTGGATGTCATACAGCAATACGATCGTCAGACAACTAATCAGCGATCTGTTATCGGAAAAAATCGCATTGCGCTAGACTACTATTTTGGCATGTCATCCTGGTCGTTGGTATGGGTTGATCCAATGAAAAGTGGAGGAAAGGATAATCGTAATATGGCGTCTATTGTCTCTAAATATTCCACCAGCCGAGATAACTATGATCTACATGCCGTGGCTCGGTATAATAAAAAAAATAAGTTACAACTCGGTTTAGGGGGGGTCTTCATTACCACTGATGCTTTATCGTTACATGGATCTATATTAGTTAGTCAAGCGTATCAGAAACAAATCAATACACTTGCCGGGCAATCTCGTGTGTTATTGTCAGAAAAAAACCCATACCAAACGGTTGATTATTACCGTGGATTTCAAGCATTGCTTGGTTTTAGCTGGAGCAGTTTTTCAAAGCATAATATTATCATTGAATATTGGTATGACGACATGGCCTATTCTCATCAAGAATGGAAAAACCTTTTTCAACTTGCAAAACAACAACAGAATTTACTCGATCAAGCCATATTTTCCAGCTCACTCGTTCATGGGAATATCGCCTGGACGGCAACAGCAACTCAAGCACAGTCGCTTGCGCCGCATAACTTAATGGTACTTTGGCGCTATGATGCAGAATATTGGAAACCCGCTATCAATGTTCTCTTTTCTCCGGTCGATAAAAGCTACATGACCACCTTATCCACCCTTCGCTCAACTCGCTTATTTAAGTTTGAGGCCGGTGTTAGAGCATTTAAGGGTTCAAATAATTCGATTTACGGTGGGTTAATCATTACAAGTCATGTTTTCATGACGCTCTCAAGTGAATATTGAAATGACCATTAAACCCCTTTTTTGCTTTAACCGCTACGAATGGCTAAAATTAATCGCCATGAATACCGTAGTTGCCGTGACGTTAAGTTTAATCACAAAAAACAGCTTTTGAATAAATTTACTCTATTTTCAATCTAATTGGTATCAAAGTGGGCCCCATAGTCAAGACAGTAATTCAAAGATATAAG
>VAPM010003991.1_pt1 | contig 27266 bp, 17 predicted proteins | sample 3395091 | NCBI WGS metagenome assembly VAPM01 (sample SAMN08290445, study PRJNA428436) | hydrothermal vent metagenome | isolation source: Deep-sea hydrothermal vent chimney 3 | place: Pacific Ocean: Juan De Fuca Ridge
ATAAATTATCAGATTTAATTACTAAAGATGTTGGCTTATCTGGTGCAGTGCTAAAAACAGTGAATTCACCTTATTATGGTGATAAAAATACGAGCTCAATTGCTAAAGCCGTTATGTTGCTGGGGATGAAGACAGTCATGAATATTGTTAACACATTATGTTTACGTGACAGTATGACAGGCAATCCTAACGAAGCAGGTGAAAAATTTAAAATGCTAACCAAATTTTGGGACTCAGCAACCGATGTCGCACAAAGCTGCCAAATTATCGCTAAAAAAATTCAATTTACCCCTGAAAATAAAGCCTACACGGCAGGTTTATTTCACAATGCGGGGATTCCACTATTAATGGATCGCTTCGATAATTACCCAGAAATAATGTTGGATTCATATGCACAAAATCAGCACAGAATTGTCGACATTGAAAACCAAATATTCAATACCAACCATGCCGTTTTAAGCTATTACACAGCAAAATCATGGAAACTACCCGAAAGCTTGTGTAAGGTTATCTCCAATCATCACAATGGTATTGACGTATTTAGTACAAAAAAAAATAATTTAACATTAGATGAACAAACCTTGTGTGCAATATTAATGCTAGCGCAGCATATTGCCTGTTTATATCGAATACTAGGCAATCAAGAAAATGATTTAGAGTGGCAGATAATTGGTGAAAAAGTTATTGATTTTTTAGGTTTAAGTGATTTTGACTACGATGATTTAATTAGTTACACAACTGATCAAGGAATTGGAGTGCAATCCTATTTTATCTAGTCGCACACCACTCGCGCCATTGTTGCATCATCGGAAAATACAGTGCCATTTTAACTTCACGTTGTTCCATTAGCTGCATAACATCAGCATAGCGTTGTAACTGCGGTTGATAACGTTTCTGCTCGCTATCCAAAAATGCAGCTAAACTACCTCCTTGATGATTACCGGTCTTATAATCAATAACCCAACGTATGCCGTCATTATCAACGAAGGTCCTATCGATTACCATATGCCGGATTTCTTCCTCGATCACTGCCGTTATTTTATATTCCGATTTCGCATATTGATGTTGTCCGGATAAAATCCACTGGCCACGCTTATCGGCTAATGTATTTTGAATTGCATGAATCACGCGCTCCAAAGCAAGGGCTAATTGCTCATCAACCACGCCTAAACGGTGCAACATAACTCTACTGCTATTAGTAATTTTCGCCTTTTCCACGTCAAAATTAAACGACTCAAGATTCTCATGAGAAAGCTGCTCTAAAATTCGATGCACCACTGAACCAACGTGTTTGGCTGTTTCGCTGGCCCAATCAAACTCTAACAATGAACCTTGAGTATCAAGTGCAATGATTGAGTTTTCAATACTGATATCTTGAGGTACATTTGGACATATCCAATTATTCGCTAAACGTAAGCGGCTAGTATTGCTAAATCGAAAAGCAGTATTAGTCTCAATACGATCTTCCCGAGCACCAATCGATTCTAAACCCTCAAATTCTTGAGTAAATTGCTGCTCTGCAATCGGCCAGAGCTGAGACAATAAACTGTTACTAGCTGGATCAGCCATACGTCCATCAGACTTGATATTAACATGTCCCAATAAATGCAAATTTTGCTTTGCTCTGGTAACCGCAACATACAACAACCGACTGACTTCAAATTTAATTTTTTCTTGCTCCAAATATTTTAAATATTCAGTGGTTTGATTGGTGTTTTCCCAGACAGCTTTTATTGGACCAAAAATTAATTCAGGTATACCTAACTCATTAGTTCGCTCACACCAATACAATAATTTTGATTTATCACTCGCCGTTGTTTTACCCAAACCCGGTATAATAACAGTTTCAAATTCTAACCCCTTGGACTTATGGATCGTCATTAATTGTAATTTATCACTCGCATGGCTATCAACCAACGCAAATAATTTTTGACAATGTTTATCCAATGATTCTGCATCCAATAACTCCTTTTTCGATTCCAAAGATTCCAGTAATTGGAAATACACTTGAGCATCGGCCACCGCCGTTTCAGTGGAACAACAAGCAGGGCCACCCAAGGTCATCCAAAGTCCCTCAACCCAATCCCGAAGTGTTTTCCGTTGACTATTTTCAATGCTAATATTTAACAACGGTACGACACGCTGTAATCGTAATTGAGCGTCAGAGCTTAATTTATTAATATTCTCAGCTAAATTTAAACATTGTAATACCGTTTGTTGTGCGTTTTCAAACGTCAATAAATAAATATCATTTAAAGTCAAACCAATAAATGGCGCCCTTAATAAAGCCAACCAAGATATTTTATCAGCAAGATGCAACAGCGCTTTCGTTAATGACAATAAATCCTGAACAACAGGCTGATTATTTAATAAATCAATATCAACGGCTTGAAAAGAAATAGAATGATGATTTAAATTAGATACTATCTCAGTTAAATGTGATTTATTTCGACACAATATCGCAATGCGTCCATCGGGATTTAATGCTTGCGTTTTTTTAATTAACTCAATAACCAACGCAGCTTCTTTTTCGTCATCACGTTCAAAAAACGGATGCAGCTGTACAGCTGAATCATTAACATTTGATTTAAATGCATTAAATTTTGTATAGACAACTGCACCAAGGGTTTTGTCGTTAGTCTTAGGAAAAATAGCCGGAAACTTGTTATTAACCCAATCAATAATAGGCTTCTGAGATCTAAAATTAACAGAAAGATTTAAAGCTTCTAAACTAATATCACCAATACCGTTATTCCATGCCTGTAAAAACAAACCAACTTCAGCTTCACGAAAACGATATATTGATTGCATCGGATCACCAACTAAAAACAAAGTACGACCATCATCAGATTGCCAGCCAGACGTTAATTGAGTAAACAAATCAAATTGATTTTGTGATGTATCTTGAAATTCATCAACCAATAAATGCTTTAATTGATAATCTAAACGCAAGGATAAATCAGTAGGCTGTTGTACATCGCCCAAAGCTCGCTTCGCCGCTAATAACATCTCAATAAAATCAACTTGCCCATGAGAGCTAAATACACTGCGTAATTGTGCTGCAGAAAAAAGTAGCACTTTAAACAAGGCTTCCAAAATTGTCCATTCATCATCAGAATATTCAAAGTGAGGTAATATCCGAATATGGTTTAGCTTGGTTTTTAAATTTTCAGTTGAATCTTGTTCAGCTAAAGTTTCTAAAATTAATTGAAGATTCTTTTTTTTGTTCTTAAATAAAACCTTTTGTTCCGCATCTTGAGCATCTTTTTCTGCTAAAAAACCTAGTTTTTTATTAACACCTTTTGGTTTACGCCAATTACCATCATTGGTTAAAAGTAACTCGGCTACAGCTAACCATTGAGGAAGTTTATCCAAAGTTGCATTCGGTAAGGATTCAATCTCAAAACAATATCGAATAATTGAATCCGGTGGTGCAAACTCAGCAGCAAACCGTAATAACTCAGGTAACTGTTGCGTTAATTCATACGGTATCGAGCTATTAAGACTTTCCAAAGCATCTAATACTATACCCTGCAATACTGGCTCTATTTGATCTCGACGTAACTGTGGATGTTTTAAATCAGCAACATGGCGTAACCATTGATCACGCCGCGCCAACATCGCAGCGATTAATTCTTGAACCTTATCCATACGATTATCTTGATGTTGCAATAAACGTATCAATGACTGAGAAGCCCACTCAAAATCAGGATTAGTGGATTCAAGATAAGCCAGCGTTTCTAGTGCTGCTTCAAAATACAGATTCGATGCATCATCAATGATACTTGGTATGGCACCAAATTCTGATAACAGAGGTAACTGACGTGCTAGCTCTGTACACAATGAATCAATCGTTTGAACACGTAATCGACCACTGTGCTCAAGTAAATTCCAGTTATGTTTATTATCCTGTTTTAAAGCATCGCGAGCGAGTAACCACGTTTGTTTCTCATATTCTTCTTCTGGTGGTTTATCATGATTTTGTGCAAATCTTAATGATGTTAAAATTCGTTCACGCATTTCACCCGCCGCTTTGCGCGTGAAAGTAATTGCAATAATTTCTTCCGGCTTATTAATAATTGACAGTAATTTTAAATAACGCTGGGTTAACAAACCAGTTTTCCCTGAACCCGCAGGTGCTTGTACTATGTAAGAACAATCAACTTGTATCGCGCGAATCCGGGTTTCATAATCTACCGGTTGTAATAAATTACTGTTACTCACTGTAATATTACTCATTAAAATCACCCTTAGATGAGTTATTTTTTACCAGTAATTCATTAATTCGGCACATCGGTGAAAGCTCACAATACAATTTTTTACATGTTACAAGCCCCTCTTTTGGATCAACAGCAATATGACCATTAACAAAATCAGTTGCCAATGAATTTAACACTAATTTCCAGTCATGTAATACTTGAGGCCATTGCTCAGTAGCTTCTTTTAAAACACTCTTACGACTTGGGGGTAAATCAGGAATTAACTCGGCTTGTTCAACAACACCATTAAACTTCACATCACCGGTTTTTAGTTGAGCAAAAATAACTGCTGATAAATTTTCACCCGAGGCAACACTATACAATGGCAATTGCGGATCAGCAGGACGTTCGCCAAACCAATCATTCGGTGTTACTAAACCAGTTTTATAATCAATTAATAGTTGATGCCCATTTTCTAACTCATCAACCCTATCGATAAAAAGTTGAGCTTTAACGCCATTAATATTAATGTTTAACTCTCGTTCAATATCAACCACCTTAAATGGAGCACGCTCAAGCTCTAATGCCAACCACGATAACATTAATTGCAATAATCGTTGCTTTTCAATTTGAGTGAAACAATCAGTAAATGTATCGGGTGATTTTATTGCCATCTCTGAAATGGCAAGTTCAATGCATTTATTAATGGTTAACTCTAATTCTTTACTTGACTTAGATTCCAATGTTTTTTGATCTGTGATTATTTTCCAAAATTTTTCTAACACTACATGCAATAAACTACCTCGTTTCATTGCATCTAATCCCAGCTGTGTTTTTCTCATGGGACGAGCATGTAAACGATTTTCAACAAAAGCACGGAAAGGACAAAGTGATTGATTTTTAAAAATCGAACTACCACCAGATATTTTCTCTGAACCAACTTCAGCAACTTGCTCATTATCCAATTCAATTAACTTGGATTTCTCTCGAATGATACTCGCCCAGCTAATTGTTGCTTTAATATCTAAAGCTTGTTTTGTGGTCATCTCATACTGTTGAATTAATGGACTAGCATGCAATTCTTGAGCTCCACTTTTAACAGGATAGCTAAAAACCACTGATTTAGCTGAGTTTTGTAATCGTGTTGTTATTTGTTTCGCTATTAATAATTCTCGCTCCCAACTGGCATGAGGCAATTTAAATTTTTTCTGAATGTGTAATGGTATAAAAGGATTTGGACGAGGTGATGCAGGCCAAACACCATCATGTAAATTCATTACCCATAATGCATCAAAACTAAGTCCAATGCTTTCATATAGACCTAAGATTTGAATCGGTGCAGCTTTAGATTGAACCTGAAAAATTTTATCACTAGCAAGTCTATGCAAACAAGAAATTGCAACATCAAAAGACATTTTATTGCTCACTAATTCTAAACTAGTAAACGTTTGTAATAATGCCTTCCATGCTTCTATCGTTTGATATTCATCACTTGATAATATACGCCCCAATCCCCAACCAGCTTTAAGCAACCAATTGCTAAACCATAACGCCCAAGCTTGACTATCAGATTTATTTAAGCAATTTTTCTTTAAAATTATAAGCTCAGATATTATTTCAAATAATTTAGGACAATAATAGTTTTTAGACTCGTCACCACAATAATACTTAATTGTCCTTAAAGACAACAATGGTTCACCTTGTTCTCGTAATCGACGTTCGAGTAAAGAACGTTGATTTTTTTCTTCGAGCGCACCATGAATATGGGGCGAACGTAATATTACGCCCACTGTTTCAATAGTAGGTTTTCCTCGAACAATTTTAAACAGTTGAAAAGCCAGTTTGATAATGGAATATTCCGTAAGTGGCAAACCTAATGATATATCCCAAGGTAAAGATACTTGTTGTCTATCAATAGACTCAACAACAGGAACCGTACGAGATGGCATTAAGACCTGCTCAAGGGTTTGTAACAAAATCTGACGTATCGCTTTGATATCGGGAGCAACCAAAGCAATTTTAGTTGAAGCATTAGACTCAAGTAAGTATTTAGCCCAATAAGAAAATGATGTTATTTCATCTCGAATATCATCACATTGTAAACGTGTCGAACATACTCCATTACTTTCCTGTGTTAACCATTTTATAGTACACGACTTTTTTTCCAGTGATTCAAATAAATGATGAATTTGCGGGGTTAGCTCATCAAAACCTAATAACAAAATTTCACAATAATTAAATAATTGTGAATAAAGTTTTTGTGATGCTAATTGAGCTGCTGTGATCCAATGTTGCTCTTCACATTTTTTTTCAAATTCATAAGACCAAAAATTAAAGGCCTTAGTATCATCCATATATTCATAATCATCTGCATTTCGACATAATTTCCAGCTTTGTAATAACTTCCAAGCATCAGAAACTGATTTTGCCGTAGCAGATATTCGTAATAAACCATTACCATAAGGGCTTTCCTTGATAATACTTTCCCATAACTGCTGTTCCTGTTCACTACTTAGTAATACTTCAGCTGAAGTTATGGCACCTTGTAAAATTGCTTCTTCCCAATTTTTAACTAACCAACTATTTAACGGAAGAATATCGGGACTAGACCAAGCTACCTTATTATTGGATAACTGATACTGGTCATATTTATGAATAAAGCTATTCGCTAGACGATTATTACCGGTTAATAACGTTGCACCGTTATCAATCGCATTGAGTAATTCTTGTTGCGTAATTAACTGTTGTTTGAACATTTAGGTTCAGGTATTTAAAGTAAATAAAGATTATACACTAATTTAGTACTACTGAGTGTGTAATAAAAAAATCCAAGTAACACCTTAATAAAATAGAGTGCCTTTTTTATTATTTATCAGCCATGCGGTAATTTCATCTGTCGGTAATGGTCTTGAAATCAGAAAACCTTGCCCAATATTGCAACCTAGTTTTTTTAATATTTCAAGGCTGGCTTGAGTTTCAATACCTTCAGCCACTATATTCATACCAAGCTTATTACCTAATACAATCACCGTTTCAACGATGGCAAAGGCTTCGCGTTCATTTTCCATATTTGCAACAAAAGATTGATCTATTTTTAACTCAGAAAAGGGAATACGGTTAAGTTGCACTAATGATGAATACCCCGTTCCAAAATCATCAATTGATAATCTAAAACCTTTAAGTCGTAAGCGTGTCAAAATCTCTAATGATTTAATTAACTCCTGCATTAATGCTGTTTCAGTCACTTCCAAAACAATTTGAGATGTTTTTAAATTATATTGCAAAACTAGATCGCCTAATTTTTCAGGTAATCTAAGATCCTGCAGAGTCTTTGCTGACATATTAATAGCAACTTGAACATCAATACCCTGTTGATGCCATAATACACATTGAGTCAGTACTTGATTCAAAACGACCCAAGTTAAATCATTTATTAAATCATATTCTTCTGCCAACGGAATAAAATGCTTAGGACTAATTAAACCAAAAACGGGGTGCTGCCACCGGACCAATGCTTCCACAGAAAGATTGGACTCACCTTGCAACATTATTTGAGGTTGGTAGTAAGTTACCAATTCATTAGAAAATATTGCTTTTTTTAATTCTTCAACTGTAACCGTCTTTATTAATTCTTGACTCAAAATTATTTTAGGCGTAATCACTAATTTATCAAATAACGCTTTTAAATCATTATAACGAAAAGGTTTATTTAAACAGCCGACAATATTTAAACCCTGCTCTTCAGCTAATTTAAGAGCTGAATGTAAAACATTCGAATCAAAACCACTTATTAAAATTATTTTTGCATTACAATCAATACCCGCTAAAAAACGAATCAGTTGTATGCCGTCAACATCAGGCATCATAATATCAAGCACAATCACATCAGCTTGTTTACTATATTCATTTATAAAGTCCAGACCACTATTAAATTTTTCAACCTCAAAATTTTGTTGCTGAGCAACATCAGCAACAAATCCAGCCAGATCGATTTCGTCATCAATGACTATTAGCTTTGGCTTATCCATTATTTCTCACAAATATTACCTGGGTGTTGATTCAAGAATTTCTTTAATATTTTCTTCACAGCTATTTTCGCCATCAAGACCATTAAGTTTAAATACAACAAACTTTGTTTTTAAATCATCATAGGAGAAAATAATAATGTTAGATAATTCTCCAAACGCAAATATATTTTCTTTCACTTGTTCATTAGATAAGCCATTTTTTGAACTTAAATCAAGAATGATAACATCGATGTCATTATTGTTGTCTTTATACTGTTTAAACATATTTATTGCCTCATAACCATCATTCGCTAATATGATTTTATAGCCAAGTTTCATTAATTTAATTTTATATAAAGCCCTAACATTTGGTTGATCATCCACGATTAAAACAGTATGAGAAATAGTTAAACCTCTTACATTAGATTTTAAATCAGCACAACTATCTAATACCAATCTTAATCTTTTTGCTAACTCAATTTTCCTATAGGGTTTACTTAATAAATGTTTTGCAAAATGTGATTTATTGTTAACCATCGACTTTGAAGTAAAACCTGAAGTTAATAAAACCTTAATATCCGGGTTCAAGTCCGTTGCAAGCTGAGCTAATTCATACCCATTAATTCCGCCAGGCATCACAACATCACTAAATAACAAATCAATCGTTAAATTTTCTTTAAGTATTATCAATGCTTGCTCGGCATTATCTGCAGTATAAATAGTATAATTTAAATCACCTATGTACTGTGAAGCTAGTTGTAATAAGTCAAATTCATCATCAACAATTAAAATTGATTCGTTACCCGTTGGCATAAAGTCCATATCATTAAATTCATTAAGCCCTGCGGATTTTTTCGACCTGGGTAAAAATATACGAATGGTTGAGCCCACATTAACTTCAGAATATATTCTTATATGTCCACCATAACGCTTTGTAAACCCATAAACCATAGCCATACCCAACCCGGTACCACCACCTTTAGATTTAGTTGTGTAAAACGGTTCAAAAATATGCTCGATGGTTTCTTTATCCATCCCTTTACCAGTGTCACTTAAAACAAGTTGAACATACTCTCCCATTGAAATATCAGGATTTAGATTAATATACTCATCGTCCAAGAAGCTATTAGTTACTTCAATTAAAAACTGTCCACCATCCGGCATGGCATCACGGGCATTTATAGCCATATTTAAAATAGCATCGTGTAACTCACCAGGATCTGTTTCGACTAGCCAAAGATCATCTGCAATTGAAATTTTTAATTCTATTTCAGGGGTTATCGAACGAGCAATCATATTATCTAAATCTTTAAATTCTTTTGTAATACTAACAACAATCTTTTTTTCAATATTTTGGCGTGAAAAACCTAATAATTGACGTGTAAGATCAGCACAACGAAGAGTTGCATTAATTGCGGTATTTACCCATTTGGATGGTTTTTCATCACCTTCAACATAATTTTTTAATATGTCCAAGTAACCAATAATAATTCCAAGCCTATTGTTAAAATCATGAGCAATACCTCCTGAAAGCTGACCAATGGCCTCCATTTTTTGTGAACGACGTAATGCTTTTTCAGTCTGTAGTTGGCTCGTGGCATCACTAAAAACTAGAATCACCCCTTGAATATTACCACGTTCATCTTTAATGGGGGCACCACTACCGCTATCCGCTATTTGATAACTAACCCCATTTTTTGAAACTAAAATAGTATTTTTTTCTAAGTATGAGACCTCACCAGATGCTAATACATTTTCAATAGGATTTTTAATTATCTCTTTTGTATTCGAGTCTATAATATTAAAAATTAATTTAATATCTTTGCCTCGGGCAGCCACAAAAGACCAACCTGTCAATTGCTCTGCAACTATATTCATTCGAGTGATACAGCCTTGAGCATCGGTTGTTATTACAGCATCTGCGATACTGTGTAGCGTAACATCTAAATCTTTTTCTTTTTTTATTAGTTCCTGAACCGCAGCATCACGTGATAATTCACGTTTTTTTATTTGTTCAATCATATTTTTAAATGATTCGTTTAAAACGCCTATTTCATCATTTGAAACTATTGGCTTAAATGTTGAATAGTTTTCATTACTCGATATTTTCTGAACTACATTTGCTAGCTCTAATATTGGTTTTGAAATTAAAGCCTGAAGTTTAATTGCTAATAGATAAGAAACAGTGGCGGCAACAAAAACAATGGATAATATAATTAAAACAAAATTTATTTCACGTTGATACAGTATTTTATTTGAAGCTAGAAGATAGACCGAACCTATTTCTTCACCATCAAGAATTATTTTTTGAGAGGTCTCGAATTGATTGTTAATAAATTGATGACCATTACTGGGGGCGTAACTTGGACAGTTGTTTTTAACATTTTTCTTTATATAACCAGAAAATAGTACTTGGGTCTTACCATAAATACATGCCACTAAAACACTTGATTCATTATCTAATGCTCGTAAATTTTGCTCTGCAGCATTTTTATCATCAAACACTAAAGCAGCAGTACTTCTATCTGCAATAATTCTATTCATGGTTAATAATCTTTCTGTCATCAGCTGTTTTCCTAAATAACGCTCACTAACAATCACTGCTGAACTCATCAAAAGTAAACTTATCACAACGCTAATCATAATAATAAAAATCAATTTATAACGGATTGGTAAGTTATCAATTATATTAGTCATAACATTTTGTTTATCATTTAGATTTAATCAACGTAGCAATCTCAAGTAACTTTGAGCTTATTTTTACACCAGCAGTAGCTGATGCTTCAAAATTAATTTCAAGTCTAATTTTACGATTATCTAGCACTAGACCAATAATGCCACCACGCGAAGCAAAGTTATTCATATCACTAACAGTTAATACAGGATGGTTTTCTGTTAATTGCAGTATTTGAGTAAGACGTTGTTCTTCAGAACGACTGATATAAATTAACTGACAATTAACGAAATCGGAACTGTTTTTTGGAAAAGTCAGATACTTAAGCGTTAAAAACCTATTTTGAGAAGTTTTTTTTGATAACTTATCGAGAACGGTGCCAAAGGGATTATCGCCTAAAACACAAATACGAATTGGACTGTCTTTTTTTTCTAACGTAAAAGCGGGCCATTGAATAAATTTAGTAAATTGATAAAGATAAGCTGCTTTAACTCGGTATTCAATTTTATCGGCTAATGCTAATTCACTAGAAATAAGAACTATCGAAACCAGAATGATTTTTTTAAAAAAAGACGAAAATATAATATGACACTGAGTATGGAGTATCATATTATTCACTTTAAAAGTGTATTAAAGTTATAGACATAATTTATATTATAGAAAACAATATTGGGTTTATCATAATCTGGTCATTTTTATCCCTATAAACACCTGATTTTATTAGCATACAATATACCAATCGATTAATCATAAATTAATTTTGGTGGACCGAATTAAATCAATTAATTCTTGCATTAAAAAAGGCTTACGAAGAACGGCGTCACAGCCCGCTGCCTTGGAGTTATCTAGATACAACTCCGTTTTTTCGACGCCACCGCCGGACATCATAATAATTTTTGACTTTATATTTAAATTTTTCAATTCCAATAAAAACTCAAAACCATCCATTTCTGGCATTAAAACGTCGCATAGGATTAAATCAAACTCATAAGCTTTAATTATATTTAATGCTTTTGTTGCTCTAGAAGCCACATTAACTTTATAACCTGAATCGGTAAGCGCTAACTCAAGCAATTCATTGTAGTCATCATCATCATCCACGACTAAAACTGAATACATTGATATTACCTTTTTTATTTATGGTTTTTAAACGTTACAAGATACATTTAACATTAATAAAATCAGATTTAAGTAAATTATAGTGAAAATTCATTGCTTTAAAAGCACCACGCCACAATGAGTCAATTTTTTTACTCAACCTAAAGTTATTATTCTTTTATCCAACGTCATACTCTCTAGCCAGTATGAAGTAAAATATAAAGAACATAAACTAAGCCTATTAAATCCACTTTAGTTATCCAAATAGAAGTCAAAGTAGATAGAATAACAGTAATTTTCACAAGGGATTTCATTACAACTCAACTGTTATTCGTTCCCAGATTACCTGACTCAAAGCTAGTTTGTATACCTACGTTTAAAAGGTTCAATTTTTACTTATGTCATTGTAAAAGATGTCTTTAGATTGGATTTTTTAATTGCACACAGATTATATGATTATGTAATTGCTGGTATTCATTGCATTTAAACTTCCGGAAACTATTTGCTAGTTTCCGGAACCACTAATTGATAAAAAATAAAGTTATGAAATAAAATAGGAGGTTTTAGCATTTAATGCTATTTCATACATCGCAGCCACACCACAAATATCAACTGGAACCTTCCATTCATCATCATCAAAACCCATCATCCCCAATGATGGTGAACATACCTGAAATTTAACACCACACTCAACAGCTAATTCTATCTGTTCTTCTAACGATGACATTTGCCCTTTCATGACATGATTAAAAAAAGTTCGACCTAAGCCACCAAACGACATTTTTGATGGTGCTAGACTTTTACTATTTGCTGGTAACATTAAATTAATTAGCTTATGAGTGAATTTTTTGCCTTTTAATTTCCGCCCCTTTTTAATCACTGAACAACCCCAAAAAGTGAAAAACATAGTGACTTCCATGCCCATACCTACAGCACCATTTGCCATGAAAAATGCTGCAACCGCTTTATCAAAATCGCCAGATAAGACAACTATTGAAACTTTATTTTCCGGAACCTGTTTTTTTACTTGTATTAGTTCATTTTCCAAAACAGATATTCGAGTGCTTAAATCTATCTCAGATACAGCATTTTTTTCCATAACAGCCTGCATAATATTACTCCTGCTTTTAGGTTAAATTTCTTCGATATAATTAGTAAAATACATTACTATTAAACTAGGAAAAATATATCTGAGTTACAAGATTAATTAAATACATTTATTGATTGTTAGGCTAACTAACAAATATTATTACTAAGGTTTAAATATGCAACAACTTAAAGTGCTAGAATTATTAGAGGCAGTACGGGTATATGAAAGAAAAATTAACTTATCTCTAACTTATTCTGGTTTACGCTTACCTCAATTTAAAGTCATCGTTTTTTTGGATAAATCAGGAAAAATCACCGTATCAGATCTAAGCCGCCATACCAATGTGACTCGCGCAACAACTAGTGTTTTGGTAAATGAATTAATAAAATTGGGGATTGTCGAAAGTATCAAAAACAGTTCAGACAAACGTTCATTTTATATTAAACTCACTGAACGTGGAAAAACCAGATTAAAGGTAGCACGCTCAGAATTTTCTCTAGTTGAAAAAAAGATTTCAGATGAATTATCAATCGAAACCATCGAATGCTTAAATAATTTTTCAAAAATAATTCGTAATTAGACTCATTTTAATTTAACGATAATTTTATAAAATAGCTTAAAATTATGTGATAAATATCCCGGTATTTTATTATTAAAATAGGATTAATTGACCGTTGGTAAAATAACTGTATATTTGAAATATCGAAACTGCATTAATGAGGATCATTACAATGCAAAAAACTAGTTCAAATATTCCACTACTAAGTATTATCGGTATCGTTTTTCTGCTTCCAATAAATACTTCAATTTTAGCCGCTCAGACTAAAACAAACATCACGTCAACCGACGCAAAAATTAATAAAACCAGAGCTAAAACCCACTGGCCAGAATCTAATGCTATAGACGCATGGGATGACGAGGAATTTGAAAATGATGATCCATGCGATGAAACTACAACCGAAACTAATTCAATTATAAACTTTGAATATTTATTGAATTGCGTAAAACAAACTTCAAGTACAACAACTACTTCCCCTAACCCAACTTAACTTCTACAGTGTTTATTAGCACAATAATTATCTGTATTTAGTTCTCAAATTGTCATGTTTTTATGGCGAAATAAAAACCAAATATCTAGCTGATTCTCTGGTTCTCAATGGCTATCATAAAAACTTAAACGATTTAATGAGTTTTAGTCAAAGCATGCTACATTATAAAGATATTAAAAATAAAATGAATAGTATACATGTCTGGTACAATATTTGATTTTGAGTTTCAACCGATAATTCCTGATAAACTAGCTGGCTTAAAATTACTTGCTAACGATTTGTATTATAGCTGGGATCCAAATGTCCGAGGTTTATTTGCCCGATTGGACTATAAATTGTGGAAACGTTGCGGCCACAATCCTAAGGTATTTTTACGTCGCGTATCACAACAGGTGTTGAATGAAGCGGCCGAAGAACATATTTATTTAGAACAATACAACCGTTCCATGTCATCCTATGGCAGTTATTTATCGAAAGAGCCGCTAAGTGATATTTCTGATGAGCTGCACCACAATAGCGATTTAGTCGCCTATTTTTGCGCTGAATTTGGTTTTCATGAAAGTTTTCCGATTTATTCTGGAGGCCTTGGGATATTAGCCGGCGACCATTGCAAAGCCGCTAGTGATCTTGGTGTACCATTTATTGGCATAGGATTATTATACCGTCAGGGGTATTTCTCGCAAACAATTGATGCCGGTGGAAATCAAAAAGCAATTTATAATACCACTAATTTTGATGATTTACCTATCTCACCAGCACTTGATTCGAATAATAAAGAAATTATTATTGATTTGGAACTTGAAGATAGCACCGTTTATATCAAGGTATGGATTGCTAAGGCAGGCCATATCAAACTTTATTTATTGGATTGCGATATTCCGCGTAATAGCGAGCAAGATAGAACCATTACATTTCAATTATATGGTGGTGATTTAGAAAACCGAATTCGACAAGAACTAGTTTTAGGCATTGGTGGTGCGCGAGCAATACGCGCTCTTGGTTTGGCACCCAACGTTTGGCATATTAATGAAGGCCATGCGGCATTTCAAATATTAGAACGTACTCGCGAATATATTTTAGGGCAAGATATGGATTTTGATAGCGCTCTCGAACTGGTTGCTAGCGCCACGGTATTCACTACTCATACCCCGGTTTCCGCCGGACATGATATTTTTACACAAGAGTTAATTTCTAAATATTTAAAGTCTTATATCCTAAAACTTCAATTAACTACTGCAGAATTCATGGCACTTGCAACCAGCCCGAATAGTCCTCAAGGGTTTAACATGACAGCATTAGCATTACGTGGCTCACGTTTTCATAATGGAGTTAGTCGAATTCATGGTACCGTTGCCTCAAGAAATGAAGGTTATATTTGGGATCAAATTCCATACAAAGAAAACCCAATTTCATACATTACCAATGGCGTTCATGCTCAAACCTTTTTAGCTCGAGAATGGACTAATTTATTTGATAATCGCTTTCGTTTATGGCGAAATAAATTATTAGATGAAGATTATTGGAAATGTATTGATGATATCCCAGATCATCGGTTTTGGAGCTTGCGTAATGAATTAAAAGCGCAATTATTGGAATACATCTACCCGCTTATGTCTAAGCAACATAAACGCAATGGCAGCAGTGATGCTTTATTAAAAAAATTAACGCAACATACATCACAACCGGAAAATGATATTTTAATAATAGGTTTTGCGCGCCGATTTGCCACCTATAAACGAGCCACCTTAATTTTTTCTGACATTGAGCGTTTAAAAATTTTACTAAATAATCCAGATCGACCTGTCATGTTGATTTTTGCAGGAAAAGCACATCCCAAAGATGAACCAGGACAAGAGCTTATACGTAAAATACACGAATATTCATTACGTCCAGAGTTTATCGGTAAAATTATTTTATTAGAAAATTACGATCTCGCCTTAGCGCGTAAATTAGTTCGTGGTTCAGATGTCTGGCTAAACACCCCGGAACATCCAATGGAAGCTAGCGGCACTTCAGGCGAAAAAGCCGCGATTAATGGTGTGTTAAATTTAAGCATGCTTGATGGCTGGTGGGGAGAAGGATTTAATGGCAACAATGGTTGGGGGATATCGCCGCACAGCGAAGAATTTGACGAAAACTACCGTAACCAACAAGAAGCCTCGGATTTATTGGATATTTTAGAACATGAAGTCATTCCAATTTTCTTTGATCGAGGACAACACGGTTACTCGCATGATTGGGTTGAGATTGCCAAAAATTCGATGAAAACCTGTATTCCACGATTTAATGCTCAGCGCATGGTTAGAGATTATGTTTTTAAATTTTACTGTAGTGCTAAAAAATATTACACATCATTAAATAAGAACAATACTGATCGAGCTAAAGAACTAAGTTTGTGGAAAAATAAAGTGCGAAACCATTGGCAAGATGTCACCATTCGTTGTGTTCACTGTCATAAAAAAACCTTAACTCAAGAAGAAATATTACCCATTAGCGTTGCCGTTTTTTTAAATGGCTTATCACATGAAGATGTTGTTGTTGAATGTATTTTAGGGCGCGTCCAAAGTAATGATCGATTTAAAGCGCACACTCGATATTTTTTAATTCATCAAGGAACCGAGGAAAATGAAGATATATTTACCTTGAATTTAAAACCAACAATTCCAGGCTTAAATCACTATAAAATTCGCGTATTTCCTTACCACGCCTTGCTCAGTCATCCATTTGAATTGGGACGTTTAATCTGGATTTAAAGCTCCCTTAATGCTCACGACCATACAATGTAACTAACTCACTTAGTGTATTAGCGAGCTCCTTGTGTGCATCATCCCAACTGAATCGCCATAACCAGTTACCTTGGGTGCTACCCGGCAAATTCATTCGATTGCCTTGTCCTAAACCTAATACATCTTGCATTGGCAAAATGGCTAAATTAGAACGTGATGCTAATGCACTACGAATTAGCGGCCAAGGCATAGTTTCTGCAATATCAAAACCATAATAATTATTCATAGTTGCTTTAATACTATCTGGCAACTGCTGATACCACGATACAGTTGTATCATTATCATGTGTACCGGTATACACCACCGATTGTTTTTCATGACGATGCGGTAAATAACTATTATCGGGATTTCCATCAAAGGCAAACTGTAAAATTTTCATTCCTGGTAGTGAAAAATATTGTCGTAATTCTGTCACTTCTTTTGTTATCGTGCCAAGATCTTCTGCAACTAGTGGTAAAGTACCAAAATGCTGTTTAATACTGTTTAAAAGTTGCTTTCCGGGAGCGGTTACCCATTGCCCATCAATTGCAGTATCAGCATCAGCAGCAATTTCCCAATAAGCTTCTAAACCACGAAAATGATCGATACGAACTAAATCAAATAACTCTAATTGTGTCGCTAGACGATCATGCCACCACGAAAAATTATCAGCAGATAACTTTTTCCAATTATATTGCGGATTACCCCAACGTTGACCGGTTTCAGAAAAATAATCTGGCGGTACGCCGGTCACAGTTTTTAACGAGCCATTTTCTGTAATTGAAAAATATTCAGGGTGAGCCCATACATCGGCGCTATCATGAGCAACAAATATAGGAATATCACCAAACATATACACATTATTATCGTTTGCATATTTTTTGATTTCGTTCCACTGTCGAAAAAAAATGAACTGAATAAATTTTTCTCTAAATATTTGATACTGTAACTGTTTGCTAATTTTCCGTAATGCTGTTTTATCTCGATTACGAAGTTCTACAGGCCATTCAAACCAAGGGATACCTTGTTGTTGTTCACGTACACTATGATACAAACTATAGTCATCCAGCCAAAATTTATTATTATGTATGAACGTATTAAATTCGTGTGTTAATTTTTTGTCTTTTAATTTTAAAAAATTATCATAAGCTTGATACAATTTAGTCATTCTAAATTGATTGCTTTGCGAAATATTATTTAATTTTTCAATACTCTCGTTTGATATCGTATCTAATAGATTTCTATCTACTAACCAATCTAAACTAATAAGATATGGGTTACCAGCATGAACTGATTTACATTGATAAGGCGAGTGATCATGATGCACTGGGCCTAGCGGTAGCATTTGCCAAACGGATATTTTACTGGCGTGTAAAAACTCGATAAAGCGGTAGGCTTGATGGCTAAAGTCACCGCTAAACAGTGACCCTGGCAATGAACTCGGATGACAAAGTATACCACTTCGCCTGGAATTTAATATATTTATTGGTTTTGCCTTATTAAACGGGGTGATTTTTGAATCATTTAATTTTGGCATAGTATGTTTTGCTAGCGTAAATTTAAGCTTGCCCCGGACGCATTGCACCACCCAAGGCAGGATCGCCACCACCCTTACTAAATGGCATATCCAGGTATTCAGGACATGGTCGTTGCAATAATTGGTATAATCGTTTTAAATGCTTCCGGTAAAGAGTATCAAAATCATTAACTGTCGACTCTGAATTGTAATCTCCAAACCACCACGCCCAATCAGATCCTTCGCATATTGCCAATTGATATTCGACTGCAGTAACTTGCTGTCCATTTAATCGCCCTTCTGTGATGACCTGATCAAAAACCTTTTTCGCATCAGTCAAAACTTCCCAACATCGATTTTTATCAGCATCACCTATCCAAGTTGAAAAACTGCCATAAACCCAGCTACCCGCTGTTATGGATTTAATTGCGGTTGTTTTCATCCCCGTTTGTAAACATTCACTAAAAGTTGTTAAACGTAGCTCAGATTGAGAGGACAACGTTTCATATAATCCTGAAAGAAAATAATAAGCGTTTTCAGGATAATGCTCCCAGGCATTTTCGCCATCGAGTATAATAGCGACAACATGATCATTTAAATCGTCATCACTACTATCCTGAATACTTAATGCTATATTTTTTAGATGTTGTGCCAAATCAGCAGTAGCATCATCCGCATGCCATTCATAATATTTAAACCCAATATTATCCGATAAACCATCATTTCTAAAAAAAATATTAATTTCACTATTATCACAACTAAACTTATAAGCCCGATGTGTATAGTTTTTAGGTTTACTATTTTCAGATTTGGCTACACTATTATGTAATACGGTTTCACCACTCGCTGTCCATAAAAAATTATAGTCGGCCAATAATTTTAACGTGTCATCACTAACACTTCCTTCCGATGGCCAACAACCATTGGGCATAAAACCAAAATATTTTTTAAAGGTCGCTATCCCCTTTTCCATATGCCATTTTGCACGCTGAGCACCTCCCGGATAAAATTCGATATCGGGTAACACCACATCGGGTATTGCCTGCGTTGCTGATTTAATATCTAACATTAGTGGTAAAATAGGATGGGCATAAGGTGTTAACGATACTTCGATTTGCCCGCTTTCGACTAACCGACGATAACGTTCAATGACGGTTTTTAACTGTTCTCCAATGACAATTAACAACTCTCTACGATCACGCAATGTGTAATTTTGTTTTTTATCCATTAAGCGTTTTATACGAATATCACCTCGTCTAAGAGTTTCACCAAGCCATGCCAGATGGTGCCAAACGACTAAATCACTTATAAATAACTCATTAACATAAGCCGTCATAGTGTTATTGGATAACACCGTTTTAGCAAAATCAGCCAAAGCATCATAAACTGGAAAACGTTTAATTAAACGTTGTTCGTTAACTTTTAGGCATTGCGCTATTAACTCTAAACGTAATTTGATACTACTGGGTTGTTCCTGACTTACCAAGGCGCATAACAAATCATCAGGAATGGTCTTACCATGATTTAAGTATTGTTGAATATGATGTGAATAATCGTCAATTTGCTCTAATAGTATCGGAGCAAAATTTATAACTGCTCGTGCTCCGGATTGTGCTTCAAGGTGGGCAGCCATATCCACATAATCCTTTATTGCATGTAAATACGTCCACGGTAAATCATAATGTCCGGTATTGCGATCACGATAATCCGGTTGATGCATATGCCAGCATAAAACAACATTCAGTTTTTGATTATCGGACATGATGCAATTGTTGGTTTAACATATCGGGTGTGACTAAAATTACGCCTTGGGGGCTTACTTGATAATTTACTGCATCTTGTTTTGGGTTCATTCCTATAGTTGTGCCATCAGGAATATTGCAACCCTTATCGATTACTGCATTAAAAATACGACAATGCTGGCCAACTGTCACATTTGGTAACAATACCGAATTTTCAATTTCAGAATAACAATCAATATTAACCTTTGAAAATAATACTGAATGCCGAACCGTTGCTCCTGAAATAATACAACCACCGGATACCATCGAATCTATTGCCATACCACGCCGCGTTTCTTCATCAAACACAAATTTTGCTGGAGGTAATTGTTCTTGGTGAGTCCATATCGGCCAGTTATCATCATACAAATTAAGCTCGGGAGTAACGCCGATTAATTCAAGATTTGCTTTCCAATAGGCATCAACGGTACCCACATCTCGCCAATACGATCGAGCGCCACTCTCCGCATCATGAAACGAATAAGCATAGGCGCGATGATGCTCAATCAAAGCCGGTAATATATCCTTACCAAAATCATGTGTTGACTCGGTATCATCAGCGTCGGCTATTAATTGTTGGAACAAAAAATCTTTCTTAAAAATATAAATTCCCATGGAACATAAAGATTCTTTATGGTTATCCAAAATATGTGCTGGAAAATTTGGCTTTTCAATAAAAGATTGAATTCGATTGGTTTCATCAACAGCGATTACACCAAATGAACTGGCCTCTTTTATTGGTACTTCGATACATCCAATAGTCACATCGGCATTGCTAGCATCATGTTGTGCTAACATTTGGGCATAATCCATTTTATAGATATGATCACCGGCTAAAATCAAAACATTTTTAGCATCATGAGTTCGGATAATGTCCAGATTTTGATATACAGCATCGGCTGTTCCGGCATACCATGAGGCTTCAATTCGTTGTTGTGCAGGTAACACTTCAACGAATTCATTAAATTCTCCGTGTAAATGTCCCCAACCTTTTTGAACATGACAAATTAAAGAGTGAGCCTTATATTGGGTTAATACTCCAATTTTACGAATTCCAGAATTTATACAATTCGATAGAGGAAAATCGATAATTCGAAATTTACCACCAAAAGGTACAGCCGGTTTTGCCCGCCATTGGGTTAAACCATTTAAACGGGAACCCCGACCACCTGCCATTATTAATGCTAATGTATCACGCGTTAAACTGTTTACATGTTGTGACGAATTCTTAGGAGTAAATTTTGTAATCATATCATTTTTTATCCTTAACTTTTATAATTCAACATGTTAAACCGCAATAAGCTTAATAAACTATATTTAAAATACATCTAATAAAGCCTGTTATAAGTAAGAAAACTGTCTATTCTTAATAGGCGATAGATTTATATGAATTTAATCTAAAACAACATACATATATCACTATAGAACATGTTAATGGTTGTGCATCTTTTTTTATTCAAAATTTTTTAACTGTGACAGCAAACAAAAAATATATTTTCAGTATAATTTTTTAGCTCTAATCCAAATTAAATTTAAATATTAATTGATTTAATTTCTTTATTGAAAAAAAACGAGGTCTTATGACACAAACTCATGCCATAGCTTTAAATAATGATTTGAAACTGATAAAAGATGCCTGTCATCACGATCCTTTTTCAGTATTAGGCTGTCATGAAAGCAATAATAAAAAAACTGTTAGGGTTTATTTGCCAAATATAACACAAGCCTATTTTGAAAATACCGAACAGGCAATGACACAATTGAATAATAGCGATTTTTATGAGTGGCAAACTACAGACAAACTACCGCAGTATTATCAAATTTTGTGGCGTGATAACTCGGGAGAAATACATTACGCCTATGATCCTTATAGTTTTCCAATACAACTATCCGATTATGATTTGCACTTATATTCTGAAGGAAAACATTGGAATATTTACCGTATCTTGGGCGCGCATTGTAAAACTATCAATGCCGATGAAAATCAAAGCATTGACGGCGTTTTATTCTCAACATGGGCACCTAATGCCGAACGCGTGAGTGTTATTGGTAACTTCAATGCCTGGGATGGACGTTGCCATCCGATGCGTTCACGTGGCGCGAGTGGTGTTTGGGAATTATTTATCCCCGGTTTAACTGCCAAAACACTATACAAGTTTGAAATTCGCAACCGTAATACTGGTGAGATATTATCAAAAGCCGATCCCTATGGACAACTTAGTGAACTACGCCCCTGTACTGCAAGTGTGGTTTGTAGCGACTCGACGTTTCAATGGCATGACCACAACTGGATAACAAAACGTAAAGAAACCAATTGGTTGCACAGCCCCTTATCAATATATGAAGTTCATTTAGGGTCATGGCAACGTGATGAACAAGGCGAATTTTTAAATTACCGCGAACTCGCTCATCGCTTAGTTCATTATGTGACCGAAATGGGCTTTACCCACATAGAGTTACTCCCCATTACCGAACACCCCCTCGATGCTTCATGGGGTTACCAGACTACCGGTTACTTTGCACCAACACGGCGTTTTGGTGAACCAGATGACTTTCGTTATTTTGTCGATTATTGTCATAAACATAATATTGGTGTGTTTATGGACTGGGCACCCGCTCACTTTCCAAAAGATGGGCATGGTCTTGCGTGTTTTGATGGTAGCCCGTTATATGAACATGCTGACCCTCGTCGTGGTGAACACCGAGATTGGGGAACTTTAATTTATAACTATGGTCGTCACGAAGTTAAAAACTTTTTAATTGCCAATGCAGTTTACTGGTTAGAAGAATTTCATATTGATGGCTTACGGGTCGATGCTGTGGCATCAATGTTATACCTAGATTATTCTCGTGAAGCCGATGATTGGATTGCCAATGAATACGGTGGTAATGAAAACCTAGAAGCAATAACATTTTTACGTGAATTAAATATTACTACTCACAGTTTACTACCGGGCACCTTGATCATGGCAGAAGAATCAACCGCATGGCCACAAGTTACCCGCCCTACTTATATCGGTGGTTTAGGTTTTTCTTTAAAATGGAACATGGGTTGGATGCACGACTCATTACAATACATCAGCAAAGATCCTGTGCATCGTCACTACCACCACAATGAATTAACATTTGGCTTATTATATGCCTTCACTGAAAATTTTATATTACCATTTTCTCATGATGAAGTAGTACACGGTAAGTCATCAATGTTAAATAAAATGCCGGGAGATGAGTGGCAAAAATTTGCCAACCTTCGATTGCTATACAGTTATATGTATACCTACCCGGGTAAAAAATTAATGTTTATGGGTTGTGAATTTGGCCAAGGTGAAGAATGGCATCACGATAATGCGTTAGATTGGTATGTATTAGATTATCCGTTGCATCAGGGGGTCAAGCGTTTATTACAAGACTTAAACAAATTATACCGCTCTGAACCGGCATTACACTTATACGACTTTGAAGCACAAGGATTTGAGTGGCTTGATTGTAATGACTCTCAAAATTCAGTTTTAGCTTATGTTCGCCACGATGGTACCAGTAGCATCATAGTTATTACAAATTTCACTCCGGTACCCCGTCCAAAATACCGTATTGGTATTGCTCAACAAGGTTATTATGCAGAGATATTAAATTCAGATTCTGATATTTATGGTGGCAGCAATTACGGTAATTACGGAGGTGTAGACTCACAGAACGTTAATTACATGCAGCGACCATACTCGATTGAATTAAATTTACCACCTTTAGGTGTTATAGTTTTAAAGTTACAAAATTAAAATAGGATTAAGCATTAAATGGGAATTGAAAAAAAACAAATTTTCAATAATAAAAATGGCAATAAAATTTTATATGTCGCAAGCGAAGTCTACCCGTTAATTAAGACCGGCGGTCTTGGAGATGTTGCCGGCAGTTTACCCATCGCTTTAACTAAACAGGCTTGTGATGTTCGTATTGTATTACCCTGTTATGCCAATATACGCTCAAAATTTAAAAAAATTAAATCATTAACAACGTTCCAGCTTAAAGGTAAAGAAATAAATATCCTAGAAGCAATATTACCGGGCAGCCGTGTTAAGTGCTGGTTAGTAGATTATGCACCTTACTTTGATCGTAGTGGTACACCCTATTCCGATATCAATGGCATCGACTGGCCAGACAATGCGTTTAGGTTTGATTTATTGTGTGAAGTTTCTGTCATGCTAGCCTGCAACCAACTCGAATTAAATTGGTACGCCAATGTGGTACATTGCAATGATTGGCAAACGGGGTTGATTCCTGTTTATTTACAACAATATTCAATACGCCCTGCTTGTGTTTTTACAATACATAATTTGGCGTATCAAGGTTTATTTCCTAAAACAGTATTTGAGCAATTAAAACTCGATAAATCACTTTGGTCTTTTGAAGGACTCGAGTTTTATGGCCAACTATCTTTTATGAAAGGTGGTTTAGTCTTTGCCGATGAAGTTAATACTGTTAGTCCACGTTATGCTGAGGAAATCACCAGTAAAAAATATGGACATGGCTTAGATGGCCTATTGCGTTACCGAAAAAATAATCTCTCGGGTATATTAAATGGTATTGATACTAAAATATGGCATCCTTGGAAAGACTCCATGTTATACATGAACTACAATGCTAATAATCTGGATAAAAAACATAGCAATAAAATAGCAGTTCAAAGTATGTTTAATTTTCCAAAAAATAAAAATACATTTTTATTAGGCATGGTTAGCCGAATTGTCGAACAAAAGGGTTTTAAAGAAATTATTGCAGCACTTCCAAAACTTAGTAACTTAAATATTCAAGTCATTATCCTCGGCTGTGGCGACCGTAGCTACGAACAACAATTAACGAAACTCGCTAACAAATATCCAAAATTAATCGCAGTTAAAATTGGTTATAGTGAAAATATCGCTCACATGATTACCGCAGGTGCTGATGCTTATTTGATGCCATCAACCTTTGAACCTTGCGGATTAAGCCAGCTCTATGCTTTGCGTTACGGCACCATTCCAATTGTACGAAATGTCGGTGGGCTTACCGATTCAGTAAACGATTATAACTCAAAAAATAAAAACATTAAACGCGCCACTGGAATTGTAATTAGAGATGAACAATCGGAAGATTTGATGCAAGCAATAAAACGCTGTCGAGAAGCTTATTTAGATAAAAAAAGCTGGCACAAACTACAACGAAACGGCATGCACCAAGACTTTTCTTGGCGCGTCAGTGCTGAAAAATATTTAGATTTATATTCCAAAGCAATGCAAATTAACTTACAACCTTTATACGCAGCTCAATAATTTAGCTCACCGATACTAACTGAGGCTTTCGCGCAACAGAAAAGCAGTCCACACGCCAACAACAGTCGGCTTGATTACACTGCCCCTGAAAAGCAGTTGCAAAACAATCAAAATTACCTTCAGTTCTTTGAATTTCAAGAATTAAATTCATTTTTGATAGTTTACCTGTTTTAATACCGATGGACTTAGCGATGTCACGTATTTCTTGTATCTGCATGTTTTTCTCCAATTGTGGAATAAGCAGTAGAATGCTCCACTAGAAAGCCTAGTCGTATCAGGAGACAAGATCAAATTCACTAGTAAAATTTATTTAACACACTAGAATTGTATTTATGTAATTTTCAGAAAGGAATAAAAATTTAACAATAAAGCTGACTCAGAGAAACAACAAACGCAGAATATAAATGGGGCTAATTAAAGCCCCATCGTAACTAGTACTTTTTTCTATAAATTATAGGATTGGATCATGTATCGCAATTGTACAATTCGAAACACCTTTACCATTAAAGTCAGCATCAAAAGTAAATGTACCGTTTAAGCAAAGCGTTCCTACTTTATTCGCATAAGCGCCTTCACCACTAATTTCACGAACACCAGCACAACCAGCCATACGTAATGCCATTGTTCCAGTCACAGCAGGATCTTCAACAGGACCTAAACGAGGAAATGCACGACCCGTTAATTTTTCTACAAATTTAAAAGTTGAACCATTAACCTGCATTCTGAAATCATCCATCATAGTCCAAGGCATTGTTTCTGGTAGTAAACTCCAATCGCCTGTTAGTCCAAAAAAGCTAACATCAAATAAAGCAGTAGCCGAAACACTTCCTATAGTGTTAAATGTTCCTAGAGTTTCACCGGTATTGCCATCCGTAACTGTTGCATAAACAGTTCCGGCAATAGGATATAAAATACTGACATTATCAGGATTAGTAGGATCACCATTAACATTACCATTAGAATCAAGAAAGCCACCAATTGCGCCATCAACTTCTGATATGGTATTTTCAACCGTTAAATTAGGCGAGTTTGGATTAATCAGGCGAGAATCAGCAGCGTGTAGTGTTACTGAAGTTAACAATGTTGCAGTAAGCACTAAAGATTTTACTATATTTTTCATTAATTTTTTCCCTTGTTACGTAGAGTCCGACAGAAGAAACAAAACTTAACTCATTTGTCTCTTAAATATAAGATATAAAATTAAATTTCTATTAAATAATTATCGTTATAAAATATTTAACTTTATCCTTGAGGATCATAGTATTTTTATTTTTTTTAAAAGTGAATTTTTAATTTAATCTTGTGTGAGATGCTTCACACTACACATGGCTTAAATGTCAGTGTTGAGTACTGGTTATCACTTACACCTTCATCACAACAATTATTGTTAAATATGTTTATTTCAAATTTAATAATTTGATAAAATATTTTGCACACTCAATGCCATAACCTTGAGCAGAATCAACTCCTAAGCGTTGTAATTTGTGTACCATGATATCATTTTCTAGAAATTCTGCGATAGTTGATATCCCTTAACTTGGCCCATAGGGTTAATTAATTCGAGCATCGCTACCATGGGTTTCCAAAAAATCAACATCGGGTGCTGGAAGATAAGTAAAAGAAGACATTCCACGACCAACATCATCAAGCGAAATTTAAGATCGTTATTCTTTTATTAACTAACCTGAACTCGGGATAAGAAAAATATTTATAGCTGTTCAAAAATGCTATGCGAGCACAAATGTGAGGACAAGGTGAATTGCGTAGCAAGAGAAAGTGGC
>VAPM010038555.1_pt1 | contig 27074 bp, 26 predicted proteins | sample 3395091 | NCBI WGS metagenome assembly VAPM01 (sample SAMN08290445, study PRJNA428436) | hydrothermal vent metagenome | isolation source: Deep-sea hydrothermal vent chimney 3 | place: Pacific Ocean: Juan De Fuca Ridge
ATGGCAGTTGCATCACAAGCTGTTGCTGCTCAAAAAGCTCGGAATGCCGCTCGGGGTGACTTCCGAGTCAGTGATCTTCAGCCCGTATTCATAGATGAACTCGAACCTGATAGTCTCTCTGGATTCAACGACACATTGGCCACGAAAGAACTCGTCAAGGGGTTCGGTACTGATGCCGGTTAACGGGACAGCAGTGATAAATGTTATATCAATAAAATTTTTAATCTCAACGCAAATATTTTGTACAGTCCCAACATTGTGTGTTACTTGACATGAAGTCCTTATGTATAAAGCTTACACTGCTGTAATTTTTAGATTACGCAGCACTTACTGTAGATAGAGTTATTCTTTGTTAGGTGTTCGTGTTGCAACCAGAAAAATGCCTGACAATCAACCAAAATGAGAGGGATTTGATCATGAAACATATATTTTTATTATTATTTTCATTTTTCGCAGCGGTAATAAGTTTCTCAGCTAATTCACATAGTTCAGAACAAATAGGCCGGCCAGCAAATTTAATCTATGTGGGTCAAAGTCATTCGGCCGAAGATACAGAAAACTGTGGATTCTTATATAGGCATCCATGCCGAACAATTCAACATGCAGTTTATCGCGTAAGAACAGGAGGAATAATCGCAGTTTTTCCTGGAACCTTTTACGAAAACATTCTCGTCGATAAACCGGATATTACTATCATGTCTTTTGATGGTAGAAACCAGACCATTATTGATGGTAGTGGAGCAACCGATAATACTGTTTCCGAAGCGATGCGTATCATTGTGGATGGAGTAACTATCGGCAGGAGACATTCTTCCAGCGGTGGATTTACATTCAGAAACAGTGTTGCCAGCGGATTGTTTAATGTAGGGAGTAATGTGACTATTTCAGGAAATGCCGCGGAAAATAATGGGGCAAGAGGCTTTCAGTTTGGGCTTAGTACTGTTAATGATTCAATAGATAACAGTAATAAAAATATTCCTGGTGATCCACTTAATGGTGCTACAACCACAGCTGATGGAGCCTTACAAACCCAAAGTAATGTGAGCATAAATCATAATACCTCAACAAATAATTCATTTGGAGGTTTTTATTTTTCAGCTTTTGACGATAGTACTATTGAGAATAATACCGCCAACTCCAATCAAGGAGTCGGGGGGTTAGGACAAGGGTCAGGTTTTTGGATAGACTCTGGAAGTAACAGGGACGAATTTAAAGATAATATTGCTTCTAACAACGCAGGAAATGGTGTTTTTTATCGGCGTGGTTTTGGGGCAGAACCTGCAGGACTGGTTACTGATCAAACAGCGATTGGAAATATTACAAGATCAAATGTTCGGCATGGCATAATTTTTATGGGTGATAATATCGTTGCCCAGGATAATGTGTCTGAGTTCAATCAAGGTGATGGATTTCGTTTTCTGGGTTTCGATAGGATTACGGATGTCAGCTATAACACTTCCATTGGAAATTCAGGTGCAGGACTTGCTATTGACGGGCGATTTTCTAATGCGGATTCAATAGTATTACCGCTTAACTTTAATGCGCATGGTGATCCTGTAGAGTTCGGTGGTATCCACCACAATATATTTGCTGACAATCAATCACATGGTTTTAATGATCCCGATAATAATTTTACCCGATGCGGTCTTGCTAACACCTTGGACAATGGCACAGTCATTGAAATCAGCCATAACTATTGGGGTGATGATCAGAATATCTGTGATTTTGCAGGGAACACAATGGTACAGTTTAATTAATGCCTTGGAAAACCAAAGTGAAGCAGGCGTTAGAAGTTCATCCCCTTCCTTAACCCGAAGAACATTACAAATAAGTGCAGACGAAGGAGATGGTGACTTGTGGTTAAGAATTAGACAACATTAATTGTCAGTGTAAAGTGTGTTTCACTCTGTGGTGCACACCCAACCATCTTAATCTATAAATAATTAAAGAAGGTTATTATGAAAAAAATAACGAAATATTTAGTAAAAGTAACATCGAATGCAGTGCTGAGTATCTTAATTTGTAACACTGTATTTGCTGATTCAATTTACAATTTGAATAAATCTGAAATAGGGCTTTATCTAAACAAATCTTTTGTCCGATTCGACCCAAATTTGCCAAGCAATAGTGGTCACACAGTTTTAGGAGAATGTGACGGCAGTTTTGATGGAAATGATTATGAAGGACAGCAACCTGCTACGGCTAAATTAATGTCAGTTCAAATTGGAACCCATACTTGGGTCTATGTCACTGTAAAAAATGCCCAGCCCAATGCATTGTATACCGTTTGGCTGCGCGTTAAAGGAACTGACCGAGATGGTAATAGTTTCGGTGGAAGCCCATTAACAAATGGGGGCGCAACGCCGTTGGCGGCAGGATCAGCATTGGATGAGCTGGAAAGCCTATCACCATGGAGTAGTCCGGGTAGCTCAGAAATTGTCAATGGCTTCACAACCAACAGAATGGGCTATGGTAATCTAAGCATCAATTTGGATTTTCCATTGCGTGAAGGGCGCTATCCTTTTAATAAAATTTCCAGCGATGCGCTGGAAAATATTAGAATGCTAAAAAACCCTTCAGCAAAAGCAATCCCAGTGGCAATAGTAAATCCAAATGATGCAAATATTGATGCTCCTTTTGGTATCCGTATTGTTTCTCATTGCCAGGATGGCTTGGGACATGGCTTGTCACCGGCCAATCGAGAGACTTGGTTTGACTGGCCATAGTAACAAAACCAACTATTGAGGATGGGTCTAGAGTAATCTAGGCCCTGTTCTTCCTGTTCTTCCTGCTCTCCAAACATCAAGTAATTATATATTAATGAATCAGATCACTGCTGTCCCGTTAACTTTCACAACAAAGCCATCTGATTTGGGTCAAACTTTTTATTATATATAGGATCACCTCGCAGCAAGGCCATCAAATCTCGTTTTTCAAACAGATTGATCTGTAACAAGCGAAGAATTTGCTGCATGCTTTTCTTTAGCTTCGATTGGAATTTAATGAATGCTATAGGAAAACGTAATACTTACCGGTTAACGGGACAGCAGTGATAACAATTACAAAATTAAAGCGCACTGGATCGAAAAATCTAAAAAAATGGATGTAGATGAGCGTCATGTAGACCCGCTTCATGATGAGTCATCAGGTTATACAGGAAAAGGGGTCATCGTAGCGATCATTGATTCGGGTATTGACTATACTCATCCCGCTCTGGGCGGTGGACTCTGGGAAGGGTACAAAGTCATTAGTGGTTATGATTTTGTGAACGACGACGAAGATCCAGTGGATGACCTTAGACATGGAACACACGTTGCGGGTATTGTCGCGGCGGGGCGATATCAAGTCTTATCGCCGCAATTGAGCGTACGATCGACCCCAACATGGATGGTAATTTTTTTGATCTCATTGATGTGGCTAATGTCAGTTTGGGGAGTGCTTTTGGAGGCCCTGATGATAAGGTGGTCAATAATTCCAATAGAAAGCAACGTTACAAAGTGTCTGCGAAACATTTATCGTCTGGGGTCAAGTTAAAGGCGTTTTCGCGTGTTTTCCGTTTGTCGCGAGGGGAACCAAAGAGAATCAGAGTATTTCTCTGGGTTAAAAATAGACGGGTTCCCTTTCCTGAAGAGGGGTCTCTTGCTTATGGTGGACTCCTCAAAGTAAAGAGTAAACATGATGTGATCAATATACCCTGGTCTTTTTCTAGAGCAGCAGAGGTGGAGTTGAATTTTGATGAAGCTTTTCAGGTTTTCACAATATTCAATAAAAAATATATAAGAGGCCATTGGGGCACTTCGTCATTTGAATCTATAGGTGAAGCCATTCACATTAAGTTGAACTGAGGGTAATATAGGCTAATTTTTTGCTATTAAGCGGGTTTATTATGCATTCATGGTCTGAAATTAACGCGGCAATCAGCCATGCTATCGGAGCATCTTTTACGCTCCAGTCTGCTCCGCTGTCCATTTCGGGCGGTGCCATCAATCAATGTTTTCTCCTTGAAGGTTCCGGGCAAGCGTTTTTTGTAAAATTAAATCAGCCTAATCTTGTTTCCATGTTTGCAGCGGAATACGAAGGTTTGCTGGAAATTCATCGTTCCCTCACCATTCGTACACCTGAGCCACTCTGTTTTGGTGCCACTGCCAATAATAGCTACCTTATTATGGAATACATTCCTTTTTCAGTGCGTACGGTTAAGTACACTGAGTTGGGACAACAACTTGCGACGATGCATCAAACCATTCATAGCCAGTTTGGTTGGCATCGCGACAATACGATTGGTTCAACAGTGCAACTCAATACACGGAGTAATAATTGGAGTCAATTCTGGAAAAAATATCGACTACAATACCAACTGGATCTTGCGCAACAACAAGGGTGTTGTGTTCGTTTTCAAAAACTTGGCGAGCAACTTCTGGGTCAAGTTGATGTTTTTTTTAAAAATTATAAGCCCCCTGCTTCACTGCTACATGGTGACCTTTGGTCAGGGAACTATAGTGGTACTCACGATGGTACGCCGGTTATTTTTGATCCCGCTGTTTATTATGGGGATCGTGAAACCGATCTGGCAATGACGGAATTGTTTGGGGGTTACCCCGCAGAATTTTATGCTGCTTACAACGAAGCTTATCCATTAGACAAGGGTTATGAAAGCCGAAAATGTTTATATAACCTTTATCATATATTGAATCACGTTAATTTGTTTGGTCATGGCTACATCGCGCAAGCCGAAAATATGATGAAAAAATTACTGGATGGTATCGGTTAGAAACCCATTCTGAAACCGTAGACTATTTCATTGGAGCGATGAGCCAAACCGTTAAAAATCTGAAGATAGGGGTTCACGAAAAGAGTGGCGTGTTGGCTGTGAATGATCTAGACTTAAGGATGAAGACCTTGCTAACAGGAGCAGATGAATGACCATTTTGAAAAATTATTTTTTCATGTCAATATTACTGATTTCCTCCACAGCAATGGGTGTGAGCCTGGCTGCCGATGTCGCCAAAGGAAAAGAAAAATCCATGCTTTGTAGCGGTTGCCATGGTGCAGACGGAATCAGCTCGATGCCCGACATTCCCAACTTGGCCAGTCAAAAAGAAGCGTATCTGATTAAATCAATAAAAGATTTTCGGAATGGGAATCGCAAGAACCCAATGATGAACTCCGTCGCTCAAGGTTTGAGTGATGAGGACATTGCAAACCTTGCCGCTTATTTTTCCAACCAATGAGGTTTGTCCATGACCGCATCTGAATCTGACGATAAAACAGAGATACCCGAAGAGCCAGATCGACGTCAGTTTATTGAAAAAGCAACCTGTGCTGTTGCTGGTGTCGGTATTGCTGCAGCGGCCTGGCCATTTGTGAGTAGCATGAACCCCTCCAGTGATATTCTGAGCAAGTCTACTGTAGAAATAAACATTGGCCAAATTCAAACAGGTGAAATAAAAACAGTGGAATGGCAGAGTAAGCCCGTGTTCATACTTCATCGCACCTCAACGCAAATCAGCGCCATGCAAACTTCAATGGGCAGTAATATCGATCCGCAACCCGACGAGGCGCGCGTTTTGAAACCCGAATGGTTAGTCGTGATTGGCTTATGTACACACCTGGGTTGCGTACCAACGAAAAAACCAGAGGGCTGGTTTTGCCCGTGCCACGGCAGTCGCTATGATAACAGTGGCCGTGTGTTGCGTGGCCCAGCGCCGAAAAACCTGTATTTGCTGCCTTATCAATTTGTTTCGGCTGACACACTGTTGCTGGGAAAAGCGTAATGAGCAAGGTCATACAGTGGATTGACCAACGGTTTCCGTTTTCTTCGTTTGTTAAGCACGACTTGATTGAATACCCGACCCCGAGAAATTTGAGTTATTGGTGGAATTTTGGTTTTCTTGCCGGATTTGTGTTGATGTTGCAAATTATCACCGGTATATTTTTAGCGATGCACTATAAGCCCGATGCCAGTTTGGCTTTTGATTCAATTGACCATATCATGCGTGAAGTCAATTATGGTTGGTTGATACGTTATATGCATGCTGTTGGTGCCTCGGCGTTTTTTGCAGTGATTTACATTCACATGGCACGTACACTCTATTATGGCTCATACCGTGCGCCGAGGGAGTTAATGTGGTGGACAGGGCAAGCCCTCTTGCTGGCATTAATGGCCACGGCTTTTATGGGTTACCTTTTACCCTGGGGGCAAATGTCATTTTGGGGCGCGCAAGTGATTACCAGTTTGTTTGGTGCAACGCCTTTCATTGGAAATGAAGTCGTTATTTGGTTGCGTGGCGATTTTGCAGTAGGAGACGCGACTTTAACCCGCTTTTTCGCGCTACATTATTTGTTCCCGTTCATCATTATTGGTATCGTTATCATTCATTTGATTGCACTGCACCACGTTAAGAGCAGTAACCCTTCCGGTATCAATTTGACGGGTAAAAACAATATTCCATTCCATCCCTATTTTACTACTAAAGACCTTTTTGGGCTGGGCGTGTTTTTGATTATTTATTGTTATTTTGTCTTTTACAATCCTGAATTTTTTATCATGGCGGAGAATAATCAACCGGCAAACCCCTTGCAGACACCGCCACATATTGTCCCTGAATGGTATTTTTTACCGTTTTATGCCATTTTACGCGCGGTACCTGACCTCTTGGGTGGTGTCATCGCTATGGGGCTTTCGGTCATGATTTTTGCGGCGATGCCCTTTCTAGATCGATCAAAAATTCCAGGGGGCGCAAAATACCGACCCATCTACCGGGCGATGTTTTATGTTTTTATGATTGACGTTATTGTTTTGGCCTATGTCGGTGCTCAAGCCCCTACGGACTTTTGGACTCTGATTGGGCAAATAGCAACATTAATTTACTTTGCTACTTTTATGTTGCTTCCTTTTTTATCGAAATATGAAGAAAAACGGTTACGCAAGCAGGGGCTGCCACTGGAAGTTGAAGAATTGATTCGCTGCGAAGAACAGTGTGAATGTCGCGAGCCAAAATGATAAAACAATTATATTGTTGTTTGGTTTTACTGCTTGTTTTCAGTTTCACGATGACCCATAGCTGGGCGGAAAGTCAAGAGACCAACCTACGAGAAGATAGCATTGAGCATGAGCTGGGTAATCTGCAAAATGGCATGCGGGTTACTATGAACTTATGCATATTATGCCATGATTTGAAATATGTTAAATTTCGGGATCTGATGGCGATAGGCTTAACCTCCGGAGAGGTTGATAAAGTCAGAGGGGAGAACCGTGCCAGCGACCCCATCTTCAGCAAAATGAACGCTGAACAGATGAACGCGTTGTTTGGCATGGCTACGCCTGATTTGTCATTGATGGCCAAAGCGCGAAGTGGTGGAGCACAATATATTTACAGTTTGTTGCTTGCCTATCATGAACGCCGTGATGGAACCATCATCAATAACCTCTATCCTAACATCAGAATGCCGGATGTTTTCGCTTATTCAATTGAAAATAATGAGCGTATGCGCGCAACAATAGAGCAAAATGCACGCGATGTTGCGGCATTTCTTGCCTGGACAGCCGACCCTAAAGCTGAAGAACGGCGTACACTTGGAGTCTACGTCTTATTCTATTTGTTTGTGCTCACATTCATGTTATATCTGGTGAAAAAGAAAACCTGGTCACGACTTAAACCGTGAATATCCTAGGTGGCTGTTTCTGCGTGGTTGGTGTCTTCGCAATCTAAACGACCATGACATAGTTTTTTCAGCTTTAGTGGTGAGCAATGCTGTTCTGGAATAAAATGATAAGCTTGGATAAGTGAAGGTGTCTCGCTGTCGGATAAGCGGGTTACGGCAAGCGAGTACCTGTCTTCATATTCACATTGCCAGCAGTCAACAAATCGCCTGTGAGGAGAGGGATCAACTGAAATGGCAATTGATGTGCGTTGTGCATTGAGCAGAAAGCGACACGATTTAAGCGAACCCGCCAAACCCGAGCCCAGGGCTTTAAGGTAAGCTTCTTTTAAGGTCCATAAAGAAAAAAATTGTTTGTTCGCTTCGATTTCTGTCAATGATTCAAGTAAAGCGATTTCAGTAGTAGAAAAATAACTACGAGCAATAGGTAAAGTGCGAACCTTTCTCAATCTGTATTCAATATCAACGCCCAATTCAACATCAGGTGCCACAGCCAAAACCGCAACATTGTGGCTATGAGAGAGATTAAATTGCCAGCCATTAGAATGTAGCAAGTGGGGCTTGCCTTTGTCGCTGACAATGAGTTCAATTTCATCCAGCTCGCAGCGTAATGCCGTAGATAAAATAGTTCGGATCATGGCGCGTGTAATCAGGTAGTTGTGCTTGACCTTGGTACACTTGAGCCTCTGCCAGCGCGAATATTCCGATCGACTTAGCATCGTTTCATATTTACGTAGCAACGAAGCATCAGCAATCAATTTATTGTTACATAAAAAAATATTAATAATTTCAGGAGAAAATTGTACGTAATCCGGGCGACTCACTGAATGTGCCTTGATTTTCCTTATTCCGCGCACTGAGCGACAGTCAGCTTTTCTGATATCAATACTTCTTTTTTTGTTGGGATAAAGATAAATTGATACGGGTTTGTAAGAGCCGAGATTACTGTACAGCTTTCCCCCGGTATGGATAGCGATACATTGACCAAGACGAAACTTTCACTGACATTAACTGATGTCGCGCCAATAGCGTAGCCCCCAGAATTTCGCTGACCCATATCAACCAACAAGACCGTACCCTTGCTGAAATCCAAGGTAGCAGGAGCAAGACTCGTGTAATTGAGTAAGGCACGATTGTACGACAACTGATCCCCTATAACTTTTGCTTGTTTTGTTGTAAATGTTCCATTTTCGATATTTGCCCCGCTATGCGTCTCGAAAAACTCTGATTCTGGAAGTGGGCTTTCTGCATTGATATCATGAAAACATCCCAAAACAAACACTGGAACGAGGGTTAAGACTAATAAATAGCTATAATTCATGTGTCGGTCTCTATTTTTAGGTAATCTGCTGAATTCATCTTGTATGCTTTAATATACCCGTGGAGGCTATAGTAACCTATTATTTAGACACTTTCTTGCCCGGTTGTGACGCAAGACCAAGCACTATAGCAAGCATCAAAAATACTGGAATACTTAAGCTGGCGGCTATGGAGGAGAGCGCAGCGAAGGCCATTAGTATTATAGATAGGTACACCGTCTGCCCTTTCGTAGTTAGGAGCGTAAGCGAGGTGCTTTTTGGCAGGGACGCTATAAAATCAATACCGAGGTAGCGACACTATCGGTCAGGTTCCTGATGGCCAAATGGAATAATCCATCACCTCATTTAGATAAGCAATACCGAATTGCTCAGACACAATCTAGCCTATCGCTCGTTCCGATTTTTTCTTTTAAATTAAAATTTTACGATTGATTTAGTTGTCATTCGCATCAAATCCTTAGTTCGGGTATAGTGCTTGATTTTCTTATATTCATTTTGGCGAAGTAAAGCATGGCCAGAGACATATATCTAGATCTTGGGGCAACGATAAAAGGCGAAAGTAAAGATGCGGTTTATTTAGATAAAATTGATATTTTAGAGTTTGAGTGGAGCTTATCCCAAGCTGCAACTGCTCATGCCGGCGGTGGTGGCGGAGCTGGAAAAGTGAATTTTGAAAATACTACTATCATGAAATATGTTGATTTTGCGACACCTAATCTCATGATGCATTGCGCCAAAGGCAATCACTTTCCAGAGGGTAAGCTCGTTGTACGAAAAGCAGGCGGCAAGCAACTTGAATATCTGGTCATTAAAATGGAAAACATGTTTGTTTCAAACTATTCAACCCATTCATCTGAAGACTCTGAAAAACTGGTTGAGTATGTTGAATATGCACCGCAAAAGGATGATGGTTCTGGTGATGCCACGGTCACTTTTGGCTGGGATATTAAAGCTAATATGGAAGCTTAATTTAAAAGAGTCACTTGAATATGAGTATAAAGTGTAAACCCATTTTAGAATTACAACTCGATGATAAAAGTCTGAAAATGATTGAAGAGATAAGGCAAAAATCAAATATGGGAAAACTTTTAGAATTGAGTGTTGACCTTGGTGCCATAATCAATATTTTTACTAGAAGCAATCCTGTTTTGGCCTACAATATTACTAAAATGGATTGGAATTTGTTTAATGATGTAATAAAGGATCTTCCAGACATAACCAGAGCAGCTATTAAAAGGGATATTAGACACACGTTTTTTTATTATAAGATGAACCCTAATTCAAATTCCAAAATCTTGAGATTCTGGCAGGGGTTATATTATGCTTGCGAATAATAAACTTATACTCGCTGCTTTTTTTTCCTTTTTTCTTTCTTTTTTCGTTATTGCAGATTCAGAGAAACCAGAGAAATCAATTTCTAATGAAATCAGTGAAGATGAAATGAAAGCATTTGAAATTATCGGTTGGTTGAACGAGCGCGTTATGAAGGCAATGATAGTTTCTGGTAAAAAAATAAGGGAGTGTGAAAAACAAACTTTATCAAATCCGACCCCCATACTCAGTAAACAGGATATCAAATCAAACAAGATAGAAAGAGAACAAATTTTTTTGGCTATTGCGTATTTCAATTTTAAGAATGAGGCAAAATGTCATGGAGATTTCCAGATGCGTCTTTCTTATGAAATGGCGACCCTGGCGCTTATAAAAGAACATTATAATTATCCCGATGCAAAACTCATGGAAAAAGCGAATAAAAGTTTAATGTTTCCTTCAGTCGATGAAATAGATAGGGAGGTTCAGTATTCAAAACTTCCAGATAATCTCAAGCGCTTATTCAAGAAAACTTTTGGCGGGAAACCGTTTGATATGATAAAGGCTCTTGAAGTGAATGACCCCTCGCCTTAGCGGTAAAAATAGACAAAATATTTACTGAATTCTTCTCGGTTTCTGATCAAATTATTTAAGGGGGCTTCTATCTTTCGATCAAAAAAAGGAGACAGCCCACCAGTGTGCCATGCCTATCTCATGGCGAAACTTGTAGAATTTGGTATGGAGCTTGGCGTTATAGCCGGTATTTTTACTAGGAGTAATCTTGTTCTTGCCTACAATATTACTAAAATGGATTGGAATTTATTCAGCGATGCAATAAAACAACTTGATTCTATAACAACCTCTGTTATCAAAAAAGATATTTAGTTTATGATGTTTGAATATCAATCAACGACTAATTCAAAGCTTTATAGATTTTGGAGCGGAATGTATTATGGTTGCAAATAATAAACTTATACTCGCTGCTTTTTTTTCCTTTTTTCTTTCTTTTTCTGTTATTGCTGAATCTGAGAAACCAGAAAAACCAATTTCTAATGAAATCAGTGAAGATGAAATGAAAGAAGTTGAAATTATCGGCTGGCTGAACAAACGTCTTATGAAAGCCATAATAAAACATGGCAAGAGAATAGAGAAATGTAACAAGCAAATTGAATTAACCCCCATACCCATACTCAGCAAGCAGGATATCAAATCAAACAAGATAGACAGGGAACAGATTGTTCTCGCTATCTGGTATTTTAATTTTAAAAATGAGGAAAAATGTCAGGGTGATTTTCAGATGCGCCTTTCTTATGAAATGGCAACCCTGGCACTTATAAAAAGACATTATAATTACCCCGAGGCAAGATTCATGGAAAAAGCGAATAAAGGTTTAATGTTTCCTTCAGCCGATCAAATATACAAAGAAATTCAATATTCAAAATTACCAGATAAACTTAAGCGCCTGTTCGAAAAAACTTTTAGCGGGAAACCGTTTGACCTGGCGAAAGCGTTTGAAGCTAATGTGACATCGCCTTAGCGGGTTCCAGGCCATGCAGCGCAAAAAGGACGACACCTGTTTTTTTGTTTATCCATGGCCATGTTTCCTCTGAATTCTATCGGAACTAAATATTTGTATATAATGCAATTTTCAAAGATTTAAAGTGTATAAACTAACCACACAGCAGTGAGGCTGTTGTTTGCCATTTTTGATGAGCATGACTTATATACCTGTTCGCAGTTACCCTCACCTCACATGTTAAGTTGAGTGCTCTACTCGGCAAGTTTGACGACCCGGCCTCTTAAAGTAACCCCCGCCATAATAGCTCCGGCGCCACATTGATACTCAGATTCACTGCTGAATTTTTCGTTGCGGTAGTCGCTATAAATTTCTACAACCGCATTGCCTCCTTCTCTCAAGGCACGTTTTTCAAAAGATATTAAAGCGGAAAGCAGTGCCCACTGACAAGCCATTTTGTCAGATTTATTAAACGCGTTTGTTTTTTTATTTGAAGTAAACAGACCCGCATCTTTTTCAATAGGCCCAAATTTTTGATCACCAAAATAAAAGGCAATATCGCCAGATAATTTAGCTTGATATTCTTCGGCTTCGAGGACATCGGCGACAGGAAATTGTAATCGGTCGTCTCTGGCTATGGCTTTACCTGAAAATAAAGGTGTAACTACAAATAAGGTTACGAGTATAGTCAGCGTAATATTTTTCATTATGGTTGTATCCTTATGGCGTATTTAAGCGTTAAGCGCGGGAGTGATTTCGCGCCCATTTCCGGGAGGCTTTTTTAGTCTCGGACAGACTCCCAATCGAAAAAAGAATGGTAGATTATCGCTTAGAAATCATGAAAAGAAAAGTAATAACTCTGTAAATTCAGTTGAACGCGACTACAACGTAGCAAAATTTGTAGTCACTCAATGTAAAAGCCCATCCTTGCATAAAAAATTAGGCTCAGGAGATTTTAGAGCAGTGAAACGGTTTTGAGTCACAATTTATGCAGCGATAAGGTTAAATTCCGATTATGTTTGCAGCTAATTTATAATAGTGGTCTTTGCTTTCATCATCAAGGCTGACGGTGATATAAATATCGCCCGAAAGTGGGTAGCGGCCTGTTTCTTTTTCCAGATAGCGGGCTTCAATGACCGGGTCTGTTACAAGCAAAAGATAGGTTGTCCCGTTGTAGTCAAATTGAACGCATACTCTTTTTTTTGCACTATTAAGTTCAAGGTCTTTAGGGGTGACATGGATGCTGAAATGCGTTGCTGAAATAAAAAATAAAGATGGCCCTGGCGCGGTAATATTGACAATGGGGACGCTGTCATTTTTGCCACTTTGACTGGAGTAGCCATTTTCCCAAAGCGAGAGCGGAGTATCAAGCAGCTTCGATAGCTCTTTCGAATATTTTCTTTTTTTCGTCCAATAATAATCCTCGTCAATAGCGTGGTTTTCTTTTTGTGCCGGGTGAAGGTTTTTTTCTCTGAAATGTACACCGAGAATATCCAGTACTTCTGGAGTGCTGCCATCTTTGTAGCGCCTCTCGGCCTCAGATAATTCGGAGCTGTCGCTATCGCACACCGGTCTGATCCATGAACCTATATGGTCACCGTCAATTTCTTTTCCCGCAATACTGCGTCCAAAATTTTTTACAGAGCTTGCAAGACAGATAAATTCTTTATATATTTTTTCTGTCATGCTGTTTTTTCTTCGATAGAAATGTGATGACGTGCTTCGCCAATGCGCAGTAAGCTGGGTAACAAAATCAATGTAAATACTGTGCTGACGGTCATTCCTCCGACAATGACGCCAGCAAGGCCTCGGTATAATTCGGTTCCTGCGCCTTGTAAAAGCAATAGAGGTAACATCCCAAACAAGCTGGTCAGTGTGCTCATAAGGATGGGTCTTAAACGCAATCGTATCGCCTGTTCTACGGCGATACGCCGGGTGATGCCTTCGCGTTCAGCGGTACGGGTTTGGTGTACTAATAATATTGCATTGTTGACAACCAAGCCTAATAAAATGACAAAACCAATCATCGTCAATAAATCCAGAGTTAAGCCCATAAAACTCAGAGCTAATATTCCGCCCACTGCCGCCAAGGGGATGGTCATCAAAACCAGTAAGCTGTCTATAAAGGATTTAAAGAGCGCACTGATTAATAAATAGAGGATGACGATGGCTAGGATGAAGGTACCTACCATATTGTTTAATGCGGAATCCAGTTTACTTGCTGTGCCGGTATATTGAATTTCGCCATCTTCAGGTAAGTACTCAACTAATTCTGGTTCAACTTTATCTTTTAGAATCTGTAATGCTTCACCTAAAGAAATATCATCAGGCACATTCACTTGTAAGGTGATTGTTCTGCGGCGGTCAATACGACGAAGCTCTTCTGGGCCCGAAGTGCGTACCATCTCTACCAGCTCACCCAGTGGTTGTACACCGGCGCTGGGTGTGGCAACGGGTATCGTTAATAAATCTTCTGGTGTATCCCACGGTTCTGTCCGCAAAATAATATCAAGACGTTGCTGTCCATCGAAATAATCACCAATAAACAAGCCATCACCAAAGGCACGCACTATGCCTGACAGGGTTTGGCGATTCCAGCCTGCTTCGGCAATTTCGCGTTCTTTGGGGTTGAGTTGCAATTCGGGTTCGGCTAAATCCAGGCCGGGGAAAGGGCGTACGGTTGCTCCCGGGATATGTTCTGTAATCAAGCCAAAACCAGTTTGTGCGGCGAGTAATAACGAATCTACACTGGCGCCTTGTATGTCAACATTAATAGATTTTCCTTCACCAAACCCCCCAAAAAGTGAAGAGCGTTTGGCAAAAGCAATGGTATCGGGAAAGCCATTGATAACCCGATTAATCAGGGGGACAAGCTGTTCTGTTTTATATGGATCTTCTGTCCGTGCGCCCATAAAAACGCCTCGGCTGAATGCAACAAAAAAATAGTTTTTGATCTTTGGTTCTTGCTCGCCCTCCACATAGGGTTGCATACGCTGAGCCACTACATCGCCCATTTCTTGTTGCAAGGTATCAATATTCATCCCTGGGGGGGGTAAGACAAATGCAAAGACCAGATTGCGATTGCCGTCAGGGAGGTAATCTGGCTTGGGGAAAAATTGATAGGCGGCTAATAATGAGACGGCGGTCAGTGTAATGATCCATAAAAAGCGACGCGCGCCTGACGAGGTTAGTCGCATAATACCTGCTGTGACGGTATCCCACCAATTTGCATGCACATCTTTTAATTCACTTTTATTCAGCCATTGTTGTGCGGCGGTAGGCAATACCGTAACGGCGACCAATAAAGAAAAGGTGATAGCGACAGCAATGGTCAATGCCAAATCGGCAAAAAGTTGACCGGCCTCGTCGGCTAAAAAAACCACGGGTAGAAAAATCGCAGCAGTGGTTGCAGTGGAGGCCAGCAAGGCACCCCATACCTGGCGGGTGCCGCGTTGCGCGGCATCATGACTGGATTCGCCTCCTTCACGTCGACGAACGATATTTTCCAGTACGACAATGGCCGCATCCAATACCATGCCCACGGCAAAGGCCAGACCGGCAAGTGAGATAACATTAATGGTACGGTTGGCCATATCGAGTACCAGGAAGGTGGGAATCACACATAGCGGGATCGCCAAAGCCACCATCAGCGTAGAACGGAGGTGGCGTAAAAACCACCATAGAACAGCAATAGCCAGCAACACCCCCAGAGCCAAATTCGTTTGCACCATTTCTATGGAGCGGTCGATGTAAATGGTTTCATCGTAGACTTGTTCAATGGAGAGCCCCGCCCTTTTTAATGGACCCTCTTCCAGCTCATTCATTGCCGTACGTAAACCGTCCATCACTTCGAGCACATTAACGCCGCTCTCTCTATGCGCGTTAACTGCCATCGAGACATCGCCATTTTGAATCACAAAACTTGATTTATCTTGCAGTCTGACTTCAACTTTGGCGACATCGCGCAATAATACTGGAGTCCCTTGACGCCAATCTATGACCAGATTTTCGAGGTCTTCTACTTTATAGGCTCCGGTATAACGCAAGGTGTAACGCCGTTTGCCGACATCAATAAAACCGCCCGATATATCTTCCGCCCCCCCCGCTAATTGTGCTGCTACAGGGAGTTGTACGCCGAGTTCAGCGGCTTTGTAAGGGTCAAAGGTGATACGCACTTCACGTTCGCGTCCGCCGTGCACTTCAGACATGGCGACGCCGGGAACACGTTCAAAGCGCGTTTGTACTGTCTCCTCAATATATTCCTGATAACTGGCGATATCACGTTTATTTCCAGGTAACGGTTTAAGAATAAACCAGGCAATAGCGCGGTTATTGCCGCCGACGCTATTTAACACCGGTTCTTCGGCATCGGCAGGGTATCTCGGTACTCGGTTGAGCCGGTTCATGACTTCCAGTAGCGCGCGCTCTTTTGATGTGCCAACAACAAAAGTCAGGGTGATTTGTCCTCGCCCACGCTGTGCCTGAGCTTGAATTTCAACTAATCCCGGTAGTCCACGTAACACATCTTCCTGGGGTTCAATGATTTCAGCTTCTACTTCTTCAGGCGCGGCAGCACGCCAATTAGTCGTGATTTGAATTTCTGGTTCAACGATTTCAGGCGTTAGTTGTACGGGTAAACGCGACAAGCCGATGACTCCGAAAATGAGAGCCAACAATACCGCGACCACCACCCCGACCGGGTTGGCTAAAGAAACTCGAGTTAAGGACATTACTGTTCTGTCGCCTTTTTGATAGCGACCTCTTGCCCGGGACGAAGTCGCTCACCACCACGTACTACAACGTGATCCCCTGCCTGTAAATTGCCGCTCACTTCAATCAAAGTGCCTCCTGCCACGCCAGTTTGTACGGCGATGCGTTGTGCCTTGTTATCTTCCGCAATAACATAAACAGAGGCACCAGAACGCCGCAGCACCAAGGCATCTCTAGGTACAGCCAGTACATTACGGGTGGCAGCGGTCGGGATAGCAACCCGTACTGCCTGGCCAATTGCCATATTACCAGGGAGTCCTTGTAAGCGCAGCTCGAGCAAGCGAGATTGAGGATCACCCACCGGGACTAAAGAATGAATCGTCATCCGGTGTTCTTTTTTGCCTTCTTTAACGAGCAATTCATCGCCAATATGTAAAAACTGCAACGCCGATAAAGAAGCTCTGGCACGAACCTCCAGAGAAGCGGTGTCTACAAAATGAACGACCGCGTTGCCGCTATTCACCCATTCTCCTGTGCGCAACATTTGATTGACTACGGTGCCCGTAAAAGGGGCGCGAACTACGCTACGTTCCAAGCGAAATTTTGCTTGTTCTAAGCGCGCTTTAGCGACGGCCAGTTCTGCTCGTGAAGTGTCTCGCTCTGAAATTGTTCTTTCCAGCAAGGTTTGTGCAGCATTATTGGTTTTTGCAAGTTGTTTCAGGCGTGCAACTTCTTTGATTAAAAATCTGTTTTTGGCTTCTTCTTGCTGTACTTCGGCGTTAGATTCGGTCACCTCAAGTTGGGTCAGGGTGCCATCCAGCTTCGCCAGTACACGGCCTTTTTTAATGGTTTGACCTACGTCAACAACCAGAATCAGTCGTCCAGAAACCTCGGCTGCAACCAGGGCTTCGTTGCGACTAAAAACACTAGCTGAATACCATGCGGTCGGTGCTAATTCTGCCATTTGCGCGGCGGTAACAACAACCGGGCTGGCTTGTTTACCAAAAGCATGCGCACTGTTCGAGGTCATCAGCATCATGACACTCAATGTCGTGATCCATACCTTAAAGTCTGTCATAAATTGAATTTATCCCTTATTTCAATCGCAGCCCGTTAACACTATTATAGAGTTGACTCTCTGATCTGCTGGTTGTTCCCGAGTCTTTAAAATTTAACATAGAAGGGGTTTAATACGTTGATGCAAAAAACGATTCAATTCTGCCAGCTCTGAATAGGCGCGGGTGATTTCGGTTACGTAACAAAACGTTCTGGGAATATCCCCCAGATATCCTGCTTTACCATCTCTGATATTAAGTCTGGAAAATATCCCCATGATTTTCAGGTGTCGTTGTACCCCCATCCAGTCAAACCATTTTTTAAAAAGTGTGACATCCACTTCATCGCCAAGCAGCGTATCCTTGATGATTAAATAATAATCGGTCATCCAGCTTTCTACCTGGGCGCGTGGCCAGGCAATATAAGCATCGCGCAGCAAGGACACGAGATCATAAGTCACCGGCCCATAGACGGCATCCTGAAAATCGAGTATACCGGGATTATTGTTTTCCGTAAGCATTAAATTTCTGGAATGATAATCTCTATGTACCCACACCTTGGGTTGTGCCAGAGCGCTCTCTGCGAGCAAAGAAAAAGCCTCGTTTAAAATGTGATTATCTTCAAGAGAGAGAGAATAGCCCAGTTCTTGGGTAATGAACCAGGTTCTAAATAGCTCCATTTCTTCTTGTAGCAGAGTGGTATCGTAGTCCGGTAAAAGTAAGTTTTTTTGAGCGCCATTCAATTGCAGGCGTTGTAGCGCCATCAAAGCATCAGCATAAAGTTTTTTTGCTGATTGCTCATTGAGCTGTTCCAGATATTGCGCTGAACCTAAATCACTCAGTAACAGATAGCCACGTTTCAGGTCAACAAGCTGCACTTCTGGTACGTTCAGGTTCAGTTTGCCCATTGCTTTAGCGATGGTAATAAACGATTCGCAATTTTCATGTTGAGGAGGTGCATCCATCACAATCGCTGTTTTTCCATGATATTGGAAACGAAAATAACGACGAAAACTAGCATCGCTTGACGCCGGTCTCAACGTAACCTGAGATAGCCTCAATTTTTGTTTTAGCCAGTCCGCTATTTCTGCTTTACGTTTATCCATAACCTATTTTTAACTCATGTGAGTGTAGAAATCATTCGGCTTTTTTGCCTTGTCGTTGTATAAGAAGTTAGACTCAGACGCTTTTTGAATGCCTATTTTTGCAACGATAGGGTTAGGTTCTTGATAGAATACACGCTTTAATCATTAAGGAAGGTGCATTTTACAAATTTCATGATTTTTATCTTTACAGCAGTCTTGTTTTTTGCTTTTTCGTTCATGAGTTATGCCATGGAAGATCAACAATATGAAGGATTTGTGTTTGAGCCTGAAATTGAGGAAAATTGGGCATTCTGTCATCAAACCGCTTCTGCTTTGCCAAGCTACCTGGATCTCGGTAGCTCGGAGGCGCGAGCTGCCACTAAATTACAGGCTAACCACAGCCAGTCGATTATGGCGCAACAGCATAAGCTCTATGGCAACGTCGCAATTTGGCGGGGTAGTCAATGGTTAGAGGCAGATCAAGCTATATATGATCAAAAAAACGGAACAGCAACGGCATTTGGCAATGTTAAATTGGGTGATCTTAATCTCAATACCTTGAGTCCGGTAGCAACTTACAACTTTAACACGGGAGTCGGGCAAGTAGAACAAGCTGAATTTTCAGTGCGACAAAAAAATGGTCGAGGTAGAGCTAATACTATCGTGCTGGAAGGAAAAAACTATGCGCGTTTGTCTGGGGCAAGTTACACCACCTGTGACCCAGGAAGAAGTGATTGGGCACTCCACTCGAAGTCAGTCAGTCTATATAGAGATAAAGGCTATGGTGTTGCTGTGCCCGTTTACCTGACGCTCTACCATGTGCCCATATTTTTTTCGCCCTATTTATCCTTTCCTCTTAACGATGAGCGTAAGTCCGGTTTCCTGGCACCGAGCTTTGGTACCCGTTCAAACACCGGGTTTACGATATCGACCCCCTATTACATTAATATTGCACCTGATTATGACGCGACCATTACGCCCACGAATATGACGGATCGCGGCATTCAAATTAAAGGTGAATTTCGTTATTTATTTAAACGCTCTCGTGGGCTCATTGCTGTGACTCGCCTGGAAAATGATGATCTTTATGGTGATGATCGGGCCCAATACGCCCTACTTCACGAAGGCAGACCCTGGGCTAACTGGACAAGTAGATTAAACCTGGGGTACGTTTCCGATAAAGACTATCTTTCTGATTTTGGCAACGCGCTGAACATTGTAACGGCGGCACATCTGGAGCAAAGTCTGGTCTATCGTTACGCTAAAAGTAATACCAATGCAGAAATTCGCTTGCAAGACTATCAAACCGTTGACCCATCGATACAGGATATCGACCAGCCTTTTCGCCGACTGCCCCAAATGACTTTGCGCACTCAAACTCCCTATCATTCCCTCTATTCACTGTCATTGAACTCTGAATTTGTTCGCTTCGATCATAAAATAAAAACCAGCGCCAATCGCGTTGATTTGACGCCGGAGTTCAGGTTTACGTTCGAGCGATCTGCCGGGTTTTTTAACCCAAGTTTATTGCTGCGCCAAACTAATTATTATTTTGATGGGCGCGATTCGTTTAACGCTACCGCAAAAAACGAAATTAACCGCACCATTCCGGTTGCCACAATCGATAGCGGTATTTTTCTTGAACGCGAGTTTGTTGCTTTGGGCGGAACCCCGATGTTACAAACTCTGGAGCCTCGTTTATTTTATGTCAATGTGCCTTTTAGAGATCAAACTGATATCCCGCTCTTTGACACGAGTGAAACTATTTTCGATTTTTCTCAATTACATCTCTGGAATCGTTTTAATGGGGTTGATCGAGTGGGGGATACGAATCAACTCAGCGCCAGTCTCACTACGCGGTTTATCAATAATGAAACAGGTAGCGAAGTGCTGTCTGCGGAAATCGGTCAAATTTTTTATATGCGTGACAGGCGGGTTGCCATCTCGGGTAATCAACAGCAAACGACATCACAATCTGATATCGCTGCCCGCCTCACTGCTCGATGGGGTGAATATTGGTCTGCCAGAAGTGACGCAACCTGGAGTCATACGGAAGACCGTATTGATAGTGCGGCGCTTCATTTTGGGTTTAAATCTGGAAAAAAACGGATAGTCAATGCTTCCTATTTTTGGACGCGCGGTGTGCCCAGTATAGAACAGTCTGATTTTTCAGCTATTTTTCCCATTTCCAGTCGCTGGCACATAATTGCTCGGCGCCTCTATGCTCATCGTGCTAACCGATCGTTGGATACGTTGGTCGGGCTTGAATATAATAGTTGTTGCTGGGCATTGCGCTTACTTTCCCGCCGGTATTATGATGCGGGCGCGGTTGAAGACAAATTCAAAAATAGCTTTATGTTACAATTAGAACTCAAAGGGCTTACCAGTATTGGTAATCCCATTGAAGAAATCATGAGTCAAGGCATTCCGGGATTTGTTAGTCGAAAAAGCGCCCTTAATCTGCAATAAATTAGGTATATGCACGTGTTCAAAGTCACACCGCTATCAGGTGATTTATGTCCTGAAAAAAGGCATCAGCTCGCTCGTTCTGTTGTTCGTGTTCTGGGTTACAAAAATAGTGGCATAACAGACGGTGCCACTGTTTTGATCTCTTACATACGAACGAAAATCCGAGACCATCTGGATGGTTTTTTTTCGGTAGTCCTCTTTTTTTTCTTTTCTGTCTGTTTATCAACAGGAGCGCAAGCTAAAAAAATTGAAATTAATCGTATTGCTGCTATTGTTAACGATAGCATTATTACACAAATAGAGCTGGATAATCGCATTCACACTATTAGTCAGCAAATTCGCCAAAAAGGAACGTCATTGCCTGAACAAGCGATACTTGAAAGTCAGGTGTTAGAGCAGTTAATTATGGAAACACTGCAAATGTCATTGGCGAACTCTACGGGTATTAAAATTGACGATGAAACCTTGAACCGAACCATTAAAAGAATCGCTCGCAACAATAATTTTTCACTGGCTGAGTTTCGTAATGTCTTAGAAAAAGAGGGTTATGAATTTACTGATTTCAGAGAAAATATTCGCCAGGAAATCACGCTGCGCCGCTTACATGAGCGTCAGGTACATCAACGTATTGTGATTTCCCAGCAAGATATCGAACAATTCCTGAATAGTCAGCCTGCAGATATCAGTCGTGACAAGTCGTTCCATCTTGCGCATATCCTGGTGGCTTTGCCAGAAGCTGCGAGCCCGGCACAAGTGGCATCTGCACGTAAAAAAATGGAGAGTATTACTGCTAAACTTGACCAGGGAGCTGATTTTGCAACGCTCGCTATTTCCTACTCTGATGGGCAGCAAGCTCTGAATGGTGGCGAAATAGGCTGGAAACAATTTGCTGAATTGCCCACACTTTTTGCTAATGCTATCCCTGATATGAAGGTCGATGAAGTCAGTAAAGTCATCCGGGGCCCTAATGGCTTTCACTTGGTCAAACTGCTTGATATCAAAGGTGAGCAGCGTCACAATGTTGATAAAACACATGCTCGGCATATTTTGATTAAAACAGACGAAGCTGTTTCTGATGAAGAGGCAAAGGCCGTATTAAGCAAACTGCGCCAACGTATTATAGACGGTGAAAGTTTTGCCGCCATTGCAAAAACGCATTCCGGCGATACGGGTTCTGCTATTAATGGTGGCGACCTCAGCTGGTTGGCACCCGGACAAACGGTACCGCAGTTTGAAGCGGCGATGAACCGTCTTTCGCTTGATGAAATTAGCCAACCTGTACAAAGTACTTTTGGTTGGCATCTTATCCAGGTTTTAGAGCGCAAACAAGTTGATGATACCGCCGCCTTTGAACGTAACCAGGCTCAGAAAATTCTCCAGCAGCGCAAAGTAGAAGAAGAGCTTGAAACCTGGTTGCGCCGCTTGCGAGATGAGGCTTATGTAGAATACAGAACGACTTCGTCACCTGATCGCATCTGATAAAGCCTATTAAAGATGGAACATTGTCCTCGTATTGCGATTACACCTGGAGAGCCGGCAGGCATTGGCCCCGATTTATGTTTGGCGGTGGCTCAAGAGCAATTTGACGCACAATTGATATTCGTAGCTGATCCGGTATTGTTACAGCAACGTTGTGAACAACTGGGTTTGAAGTTAACATGCAAAATCTTTGATCCTGCATTAACAGCTCACGCACAACAAGCTGGCGAGCTTACTGTCTTACCCATTCCTCTACAAACGCCAACTACTGCGGGGCAACTGGCGGTAGACAATGCCTCTTATGTATTAAAAACATTAAGCGTGGCGACAAAACTTTGCCTACACCAAACCTTTTCTGCTCTCGTAACAGGCCCAGCACACAAGGGTATTATGAATGAAGGCGGCATCCCTTTTACGGGGCATACAGAATATCTTGCTGCAAGTACTCAGACTCAGTGCGTCGTTATGCTGTTAGCAGCAAAAGAGTTACGAGTTGCGTTGGCGACAACACATTTGCCTCTGTCTCAGGTGCCGGCTCATATTAGTACTGGCAATTTGGAGCAAATAATTCAGACTTTACACCAGGAACTACAACTGAAGTTTAACATTAAGCAACCTCGTATATTGGTTTGCGGCCTTAATCCACATGCGGGTGAAAATGGTCACTTAGGCTGTGAAGACAGCGCCATCATTCAACCGGCCATAGAACGTCAGCGCCAACAGGGTATTGATGTGTTTGGCCCCATCCCTGCCGATACCGCCTTTATTCCTAGCCGGCTCGCCGCTTGTGATGTCGTGCTCACCATGTATCACGATCAAGGGCTCCCTGTTTTAAAGTATGCCGGTTTTGGTTCGGCGATTAATGTCACGTTGGGTTTGCCGATCATTAGAACGTCGGTTGATCATGGTACGGCACTTGAACTTGCAGGCAGTGGACAAGCTGACCCCAGCTCACTCAGAGCGGCGATACAGGCGGCCATTGAAATGTCCGGGCATGTTTATGATGAGGCGCAATCGCCGATTGAACGCTTGCAACGACAATAGAATACTTGACTGTGATGAAAAAGCAACACCGTGCCCGGAAGCGATTCGGACAAAATTTCTTACGCGACGAACGAGTTATAGATAACATTGTCGCTGCAATCAACCCGCAGCTGAGTGACCGCATGGTTGAAATTGGCCCTGGGCTGGGAGCACTGACGAAGCCGCTATTGCAGCATTGTGGGCATTTGGATGCCATTGAGCTTGATCGTGATATTATTCCCAAATTGGCTGCGCATTGTGCTGATTCGGGGCGTTTGGAAATTCATGCTATTGATGTTTTACAGTTTGATTTCAAAACCATCAAGACTAAAAACAAGAAAAAGTTACGTATTGTTGGCAACTTGCCCTATAACATCACGACACCTTTGCTCTTTCATTTGCTTGCCCAAGTCGTGAATATACAGGATATGCATTTTATGGTGCAAAAAGAGGTCGCGCAGAGAATAACGGCGAGAGCAGGTGAGAACAACTACGGTCGTTTGAGCATTATGATTCAGTATTACTGTACCAGCGAGCTGTTAATACATGTTGAGCCTGAAGCCTTTGAGCCCGCTCCAAAGGTTGAGTCTGCCGTGATTCGGCTTATACCACACGTTACGCTGCCCTGGCCAGTTAACGATCAAAAATTATTCTCGATGATCGTTAGAACCGCCTTTTCTCAAAGACGCAAAACAATACGCAATACTCTAAAAAAAGTGGTCACGATAGACGCTTTGGAAAAGGCGCACATTGATCCCGGCGTTCGCCCGGAAACCATTACCCTCGAACAGTATGCCGAATTATGTAACTTATTATGCGCCGATCTCTGATATGCGTTTGTCCTCATTACGGGGCAGGCTGATGCTGAATTGTGTGCCTGTCTCGTCAGAGGTGGCCATGATGGTTCCGTTATGCGCTTCGATAATGGATTTAACAATGGCCAGCCCCAGCCCTGTTCCTTCACCACTACGTTGACGTGACGGGTCAGTACGATAAAAACGGTCGAAAATTTTGTTGAGGTGTTCCACGGGAATAGGCGTGCCTGGATTTTTTACGACAATAAGGGCATCACTGATAGTATTACCGAGTTTGATTTCTACCTGATGGTCTGCGGGTGTATAGCGAATCGCGTTGGAAAGCAAATTGCTGAGCGCGCGGCGCAGCATCAGGCGGTCGCCTTGAATATGGGCGTCGCCTTGTTGTCTTAATGAAACCCGACGCTCTTCCGCCCAGGCGCCATAATAATCAAACAGATTGTGTACTTCACTTTTTAAATCGATCGCTTCGCTATTGAGTGGGTGCTGAGCATTGTCGGCTTTGGCCAAAAAAAGCATATCGCCGATCATCTGTGCCATGCGTTCGTATTCTTCCATGCTCGAGTAAAGTACCTCTTGGTACGCCTCGGTATTGCGCGTTTGAGAGAGCGCGACCTGGGTTTGGGTCATCAAGTTGGTGACTGGGGTGCGCAGTTCGTGAGCGATGTCGGCAGAGAAATTGGCAAGCCGGTTGAACGCTTCTTCCATGCGTTGTAACAGTTCGTTGAACGACAAAACCAGTTCGGTGAGTTCTACTGGTACGGTGGCGGGATTCAGATGGGTACTGAGTTCATTGGCACTGATTTGACTGATTTGCTCGACGATACGGTGTAATGGTCGGTGCCCTTGTCGTACCGCAACCCAGCTCATTACGCCCATAATAACAATGCCGCAGGCAATGACTAACCACAGCGTGTGGCGAAAATGCGTTAGAAAGTGGAGATGGAAATCGATCGCAACGGCGACGATGACGGTGTACAAAAGTTTGTTTTCCCCGGTAATTTGCTGGATAAAAACGCGATAGTTATGCGTGCCGTTGTTCCATTGCTGTACTACTCCTTGTTGGAGTTTTTTGGTGGTGGGAAGAGGGATTAACGAAAAATCCGGTCTGGGGCTGGAAGAATACAAGCGTTGCCCTGCTGTGTCGGTGATCAGCAGCAAGGTGTTGTGATGCCCCACCAGCATGTCAGAAAAACGTTGCTTGGCTTTCTCTAGCTCATCATTGGCTTGTGTCAAACCAGGGTGGGATTGCAGTGTGGCAAGCGATTGCTCTACCGCTTGGGCGACAACTTTGAGTTCCTTTATGTCTTGCAATGCAAAATGTTCTTCGATAGAGCGCTCAATAACCCAGCCGAAACTCAGTAGCACCACGGTGGCGACAGCGCTGAACAATAAGGTCAGTCGTAGCGTCAGGGAGATGGGGCGCAGGTAGTCGAAACTCAATGGCTTTGCCATTTTTGTAATCTCTATGCGTTTTTAGGGTAATGGTAAAGTGAAAAATGAAAAACCATTGGGCTCGCTCTTCTCGGACAGTTTCTTAAGATTTGTCATCCTGTGTATCAATAAGGTAACCCATGCCGCGTACGGTTTGAATCAGTTTGAGTTCGAAATGGTCATCAATCTTGCTGCGCAGGCGACGGATGGCGACATCAATAACGTTGGTATCACTATCGAAATTCATATCCCAGACCTGGGAGGCAATCAGAGAACGGGGCAACACCTCTCCCTGGCGGCGTACCAGTAGCTCCAACAGGGCGAACTCCTTAGCGGTCAGGTGAATGCGTTTGCCGTTACGACTGGCGCGATGGCGAGCCAGATCTAACTCCAGGTCGGCGACGCTCAGGCTGAGTTCTGTGGTTGGGTTGGCGCTGCGGCGTAACAACGTCCGCACCCGCGCCAGCAGCTCGGCGAAGACAAAAGGTTTGACTAAGTAGTCGTCCGCACCCAGCTCCAGTCCTTTCACCCGGTCGTCGATACTGTCACGGGCGGTCAAGAATAAAACGGGCACAGGCTTGCCCGCTTTACGTAGCGTTTCCAGAATGCGCCAGCCATCCACATCCGGCAACATGACATCAAGAATCAGCAAATCGTAATGTTCGGTCATCGCCAAGTGGTGACCGTCGAGACCATTATGACTTAGATCGACAATAAATCCAGCTTCGCTTAGTCCCTGCTTAAGGTACTCGCCCGTTTTAACTTCATCTTCGACAATTAACAGTTTCAATGCATGTCTCGACGTAGCGCGGCAATGCGTTCGTCAAGTGGTGGATGGCTCATGAATAATTTTTTGAGTCCGCCCCCGATACCACCTGCAATACCGAAAGCGGCGAGCTGATCAGGTAAAGGTTGTGGAGTGGTGCCTGCTTTCAGACGCTCCAAAGCAGCGATCATTTTTTCACGTCCAGCCAACTCAGCACCGCCGATGTCGGCGCGGTATTCACGCCGGCGGCTGAACCACATGACGATGATCGACGCGAGTATGCCCATAATGATTTCGGCAATAAACATAGTAATATAGAAGCCCATGCCATGACCCCGTTCATTTTTGAGAATGACGCGATCAACAAAGTGGCCAATGACACGGGATAAAAACATGACAAAAGTATTGATAACGCCCTGAATCAGAGCCA